>Ga0247841_10006241_pt1 | contig 18597 bp, 14 predicted proteins | sample LaCruzMarch2015__2_FD_192410 | JGI IMG/M metagenome (GOLD analysis project Ga0247841, IMG submission 192410) | Freshwater microbial communities from meromictic Lake La Cruz, Castile-La Mancha, Spain - LaCruzMarch2015_18m | ecosystem: Environmental > Aquatic > Freshwater > Lake | place: Spain... | reverse complement strand
ATTGATATTTTTGAGTATCTATTGATCCGAAAACCTTAATCAAATCTCCCTTAATCCCTCTTTAGCTAAAGAGGGAAAAGACTTGGTTTCCACAATATCTATAATTTGTGGGTAAAGATTAGTTTTTCAAAGGGGGAATGGCACTAACTCCCCCCTTTAGCAAAGGGGGTTAGGGGCATAGGCATTAAGCTAAGAGATTTTGATAATTCAAACTTATTATATTAATCTTTACTCATAAGCCTATAAAACCACGTGAATAAAGCATTTGTAACCCCCTTTTAGCTAAAAGGGGGAAGGGGGAATTTGATTAATTAAACATATATTGAATGAATCTATCTAAAGGTATTTAGCTTCTCATCATAACACCATTAATATTTATAAGTATCTATTGATCCGATAGCCTTAATCAAATCCCCTCAAATCCCCCTTTAGCTAAACTAATCTTTACCCACAAATGATAGATATTGTAGGAACAAAGTCTTTTCCCTCTTTAGCTAAAGAGGGATAAAGGGAGATTTGATTAAAGTTTTGGGTCATTTGGTTCAATAGATACTCAAAAATATCAATAGAGTTATTGGTAATATGCCGAAATACCTTTGAATAGATTTATTAATATTTATAGTTTGTTTAATTAATCAAATTCCCCCTTCCCCCCTTTTCAAGTGGGGATTGCAAATCCTTTATCCACAAGGGTTTATAGACTTGTGGGTAAAGAAAAGTTTAGCTAAAGGGGGATTTGAGGCGATTTGTTTATTACCCGATTATTTTCTTAACCTTCATATGTAGTAGAGCTTATTGCTGATATTCCAGAGCATGGGTTAAATGCTGGTATGCCCGATAAAATACAAAAAACACGGAGACACAGAGTCACGGAGAGAAAAAATTGAATAATTAATTCCAATGATTCTACTGGTCATCAAAATTAATTATTTTAGCTAATTGATGTAGAGCAAACTGCCAGTTTGCTTTATATTTAATCCCTTATCTTTTCTCTCCGTGCCTCTGTGTCTCCGTGTTTAATCTAACTGAAAAAGTCGTATTAACAAGAAAAATCATGATTTAAAATAAAATCATGTCACACTTTCGCTTTGAGAAGGGTCTATGGTTCGAGAGATTTTCTCAGATAGGATTGATAAATGCGTACGGAAGATGCACATATCATCCACGGTTGCCTCAACGGTGACTCATCATCGTTTAGTTTGCTAGTCGAAAAATATAAGTCCAAAGTTCATGCTTTAGCTTATGACAAGCTTAAAAACTTTCATGATGCTGAAGACGTAACGCAGGAAGTATTTATAAAAGCCTATCAAAACCTGCGAAATTTAAGGCAATGGGACAGCCTGCCCGCATGGCTCTATTCCATAACCTCAAATCAGTGCAGTAAATGGACTAGAAAACAGGCAATCAACAAGAGTTACCATGAGGAACTGAAAGAACATTTATCAACCTCTTATCCTGATGAAAATGAATCTCTCCTTGAGGTACTAAATTTATTACCCGAAACCGATAGACAGGTGCTGACGCTTTACTATCTTAGTGGTATGGACAGCAACGATATTTCAGAATTTCTTGGTATATCGCCAACTGCTGTCAGGCAAAGGCTTAGTAGAGCTAGGACACAACTCAAAGAGGAGATGACTAACGTGATGAGAGCGACATTTGAGCAAAACAGATTGCCTGCAAGTTTTACTTTCCACATTATGGAGATGGTGAAGCATTTAAGAATTCATCCGATCCCACGAACAACCACATTGCCCTGGGGCATTTCAACATCGGCAGGGATAGCATTCCTGATACTTAGCTTTGGTTTTCACCTGAGTTTTACAAATTCGATCAATGATATGATAAAATCTAATTTAAGTTTGGATAATGCTGGTGAAACAAAACTATCAAGAACTGGAGAATTCCTGTTTCCATTGGACATTTATAAGGTTTCAGAACTATCAAGAATAGCAAAAAATCAGGGCGATGGTGCAAGTTCCGGATCCAATAACGCCTTTTTCCTTGCTCCAAAAGCGGCAGGTGGTGAATGGAAAAAGAAATCCGATATGCCAACTGCGAAATACGGTCTTAGTGTATGTGCGGTAAATGGCAAAGTATATGCTATTGGTGGATGTTCAGACAACTTAAATACCCGATCAGTAGATGAATACAATCCTATAACAGATAAATGGGTAAATAAAGCCGATATACCAACTGGAAGATTTTTTTCCGGATTCAGTGAGGTAAATGGCAAAATCTATATTATTGGTGGAACCAGTGATGGCAATGACACTTTAGCAACTGTGAATGAATATGACCCAGTAAAAGATACTTGGCTCAAAAAAACTGATATACCAACTGCAAGAATCGGACTTTCCGCTTCTGTTGTAAATGGGAAAATCTATGCTATCGGCGGAGGAACCAGCAGGTTTAACATGACCCCAATCGTGGAAGAATACGATCCAGTTAATGATAAATGGACGAAAAAAGCTGATATGTTAACACCACGATGTGTTTTGTCTACTGTTGCATTAAATGGAAAAATTTATGCTATTGGTGGACAATTAAATGTTTGGGGAATAGATGGAGGTCCTGTAACATCAATAGTCGAAGAATATAATCCTGAAGCAGATACTTGGACTAAAAAATCCGATATGCTAACAGCAAGATGTGGTTTATCAACCTGTGTAGTGAATGATAAGATTTATGCAATCGGTGGTGGAGATTGGAATCAATACATTTCAGCAGTAGAAGAATATGATTCTATAAATGATTCGTGGTCAAAGAAAACAAATATGCTAACACCAAGACCATTTCATTCTAACTGTGTAGTGAATGGAAAAATTTACGCAATTGGCGGTGGTTGGCTACCTGCTTTATCAACCGTTGAAGAATACACACCAGAAGACTGGCAATTCTCCGTTATTCCACAAGGCAAGCTATTAACGACATGGGGACAGCAGAAAAGCAAATAATAAAGAAAATAAACACGGAGTCACAGAGACACGGAGAGGAATGAAAAGTATGAGTGAAGAGGAATGAAACTATAATGCTCATTCATTCTTTTTCATCTATCATCATTTCGCCTTTATCCTTTTCTCCGTGACTCCGTGCCTCTGTGTTTTTTTTCCATATTTTTTAGTGCCTAGTGAATTATTAGAGGAGGACAAATGAAAAACAAATTATTTTCACCGTTTATATTGTTATGTGGAACTGGGATGTTCGCAATATTCAGTTCCACAATGTCAAAGAATCCTGTCCTCCCACTATTCGCAAAAGCTCTTGGTGCATCAAATTCTGTGATAGGTCTGGTCGCCGCCGCATCAACTATTGTAGGGATTGTTGTAAGTATCCCCGCCGGGGTGTTATCGGATTTCTATGGCAGGCGTAGAGTTCTGTTATTCTCCGCATTTGTGTTTGCATCTGCACCATTTTTGTATTTTCTAGTCAATGCTCCATGGCAATTAGCGATGGTTAGAGTTTATCATGGTATTGCTACCGCCGTATTTGGTCCCGTAGCAATGGCTACCGTTGCCGATCTATTCAAGGAACGGCGCGCTGAGAACATGGGCTGGTATTCTTCGTCAACGCTTGTGGGACGGTCACTTGCGCCAGTAGTTGGTGGTGTGATAATATCCGTATTTAGCTATAGGTACAAACTCGTCTATCTCGGATGCGGTATAGCTGGCATTATCGCTTTTATTCTAGCTTTTTTTATACCTATCAAACAAGATGTGAAATCTTGTGCAAAATTTTCGGACAAGCTCAAAGAGATGGGCAAAGGTCTTAAAGAGATAGGTAAAAGCAGGGGCATTATGGTGACGAGTATAATAGAAGCAGTGCAATTCTTGTCTTCCGGGGCTTTGGAGACATTTCTTCCATTATATTGCACTCTCGTTGCCAATATGAATCCTGCTTCTGTTGGTATATTATTCACAATTCAGCTTATCGGCACAACGGTGACAAAGCCAGTGATGGGGAGGCTGTCAGATAAATATGGACGTAAGCAGATGATAAGCCTTGGGCTAATATTCGGTGCGATAGCACTTGGTATGATCCCATTCTTCCGTAATTTCTGGACGTTGATCCCCGCCGCAATATTATTTGGGGTCAGCCTTGCAACCACAACAGCCTCCACAGCCGCTTACGTGTCAGACTTAGCAAAGGCAGGTTCTTATGGGTCTGCTTTAGGCGTGATGAGTACCATCATGGACGTAGGGCAATCCGCTGGACCCATCATCGCATCACAATTACTGATATACGGACCTGCCATTTTTAGAAACTTACTGCCCGTAGGTGAAGTTTATCATTACATGGCGATGTTTACTATCATAGCAGGTTTATTGCTATTAGCGGGAGTCGCTTTCCCGACACTCGCAGGCAAGCCAAAAAATTTAGATGAGTGAAACTTTTGGTTCTTCCATGTTGAGTATACAAGTTTTTCACTTAGTTGAGGAATAGTCATAATTCATGAAAAAACACGGAGACACAGAGTCACGGAGAAGAATTAGCGATCAGTAAACGGTAATCAATGATCAGTTTTTGTCATATTGATTACTTTCCTCTCCGTGCCTCTGTGTCTCCGTGTTTAAATTCTTTCTTATTTCTATAAGTGAAAAACTCGTATCCTTTATTGTTTTTCATATATTTCTGCAGGACCAAAGGTCTCAAGGAAATATGGACGAAGGAACTTTCGCACTTCCCAACAGAGATTGCACTTTTGAGGATAACCGTTCTCTGGTTTATATCCAAGTTGCATTGCAATCTCAAGGTAGCCAAAGGGACCACGTTCACAGACCATCTTTATCAGATCATTATCCGCCAGAAACCCATCTTTCATATATTCTGTTAGTGGTTTCTTGTGAATATCGCCGATGATTATTCCACAGCACGTCTGAATATTGCCATAAGGATCTATGTGAATCTCCCACATCCTTTCAGGATCAAACTCCGGCAGACATCCTTCATTCTCCGAAGCCGAAGCCCACAGAGGATCAAGCGCAAGGCTGTCCAAAGAGCGATTGGGAACAAACTTTGCCAGTTCCTCACCTGCTCTGCCTGTTAGCTTAGGTGGGTGGTTTTGTGCGTATGATTTTAATAATTCCTCATCAAGTCCAATCTTGCGATATTCAGCAAGTGATTCCAGTGAAATATCGCCTGCGGCAACGTTCTCACGTCCGAATATCTCAACAGCCAATACATAAGCCCGAAATCTGCGAGCAGGGGACACAAACGCCTGATGATATGCGTCAGCGCTGATTAACACGCCTTTAAGTCCAGCCTTTTTGAGTTCTTCGTAGCGTTTGTGTGTTACTTTGTCATTCACGCACCATGATGCGTTTGTCTCAAAGAAATGCGGTGCGCATCCCTGTTCATTAGCAGATTGACATATCTTCAACATTCTACGATAATACATCATCGCTTCACCGCCGGCAATGTGTATCACCCTGTCTGTTAAACGCAACTGACGAAGAAACTCAACGCCATCTTCAAGGCTAACACTTATGTCAGGTCGCTGTGGACCGCAACTAAACAGGCAATGCTTACAGGCAATTGTGCATCGGTATGTAAATAGCAGACTTGCAACTTTCTTTATCCCGATCGCCTGCGCAACGCCAACACTCTCTATTACTTCGTCTACGGGCAATAATTTTATATCCATTTTTAATCCTAAATTGTAGCCCAACCTTCTATCTTGGAAGATTAAAAGCTAACCTATAAAACCAATCTAAAAGGTTGGGCTACAAAGTACCTTTTTCTTATATTCGTGTTAATCCGTGGCTAAATTCCTGATTCAATCTACCTTAATGCGCTGACTCCACCGCCGGACGTGGCACGCTTGACCTCTGCTTCGACTTCTGATTGAGTTACCATAGAGGTATCTCCGGGCGTTTCCTGAACGAGTATGCCATGCGCAGCACCCCATTGGACTGCATCAGCAATGCTCTTTCCGTTCAATATCGCAGAAATAACGCCAGACATAAACGAATCGCCCCCGCCTGTTCTGTCAGCGATCTCAATATTCTCTCTCACAGATGCCTGATGAATTTTATCTTCTTTAGTATCGTAAAGTACAGCACCCCAATTGATCCTATCCGCAGTCAATGCTCCTCTCAACTGAGTTCCGATAAGCTTGAGGTTTGGATAGTCTTTAGCAACTTTCCGGAGCATCTCGGAGTATGATTCCAGCCATATATCGAATGGGTCATCTTCCTTTACCGATTTTGACTCATACCCGATAGCATCAAAAAAATCTCCCTGATTACCAACGAGGAAATCCACAAAAGGAACTATGCTTTTGTTTATAGCACGGGCTTTTTCTTTGTTCGGCTCAACTTTTGACCTGTAGTTTAGATCAAAAGATTTGAACGCACTATATTCGCCAGCTTTCTTGTACGCTTCCAATGCTACTTCGGATGAGTTAGGCGATATTAGCGTGAATATCCCGCCGCAATGGAATGATCTCGTATATGGCATGATCTCGTCCCAGTTTATGTCACCGGGTTTCAATTCACGTATCGCAGTATGCGCCCGATAATATTCAGTTTTTGACGGTATAACGCCCTTGCCGATATAAGTGAAGTTGATACCATTCATCAGTGTGCCTTTTTCATCAGTTGAGAACTTACCTTTTCCCTTAGTATTGAACCAAATTATCATGCTTGTGTCAACACCTGCTTCACGCAACTGATTCTCGATATTTCTGCCGATACCGTCATCTACTAGAGCAGTGATGACGGCAGTTTTTAACCCGAAGCAATAGGAAAGCCCTTCGGCAACGTTAGTTTCGCCACCGCCGTGCCATATTCTTGCATTTCTGGCTCTTGGCGTAGGAATATCCATGGGGTCAATTCTCATCATTACCTCGCCAAGTGCGATAGCATCATATTTACATTCTTCTTTTGATTTTATATTTAATTCTGCCATTTTCAACACCTCTTTTAATCAATACGGATAATTTTCCAAAATCTTGTCGCTTTTGAAAGATTGAAGGTTATAATTCCTGATGAATTATCAATGTTTGATTCGTAACTTGCTGTAGCAATCGCTTCGGTATTCATAAATTTGACTTTAATGTTTTGCAGTTTAAGCATAGTTTGCCCATGTTCTGTGAACATAAAAGCCATCCGCTTTTTCAGATCAGAGTAGGTTTCTCCGCCTTTTGAATATTCAGGTGATATAGTGGACATGAGTATATCAACGTCCTTTTTGTTATACCCATCTACATAAGTATCCAGAACAATCTCTATCTCTGCGACATCATTGGCTGATGTAGATACAATATTTTTTGATTTCTGACCCTCGTATCCATATATTTCAATCTCTACAAGTCTTATCGCCCCGGTAATGTATTGTTGAGAATGAAGTTTGCTATCGTTAGTCCACCATATTGCAAGGCGCATTCTCTGAGTTTTTACAGGCTGAAATCTGATAGGTATTACTCCGTTTTTGTTGTCCCGAATAATGTTTCCTGTTTTACCTTTTGCGCCCCCAATCAGATCAATAACTTTCCAGCCTGTCACTTCCGACTCCAGAGTAGCTTCAGTCCAGTATTGTAGCACCAGATGACTGACGCCAAATTTCCTTGCTGGATACTTTTCTGAGTCAATAGTATATACAACCATTCTGTTTACAGTTTTCTTTTCTGGTAACTCTATAACGACCCAGCCCAACGGGGTCGCCATACCATTACTAGCTTGTACTCTGATTCCATAGCTAAGTGAATCATCTGGCTCAGGAGTTCTATTTGGATTTAACGGATTCAATTCATCTTGGTCAAATTTTGTAATGGGAACGTTATCACATTTAAGTTCCCATCCTTCCCCTTTGTCCCAGTTTTCAGAGGATGTGACCCCGTTGATCAGTGTTGACGCCGAATGGTTAGGATTGTCTTGAGATACAGTCACCTTTGCGCCATTGCTGACCAGAGCTAGGTTGATCAGTCCTTTATTTTCTAAATTATCTTTAGTTACAAGGTCCAGTAGTTGATTGTTTTCGGCACATCCTGTGAGGAACACAAGACTGATGATTATATATATCAAGCAAAAATTCTTCATTTTCAGCCTTTTAGAACAAAATTATTGAATTTTTTGGTTCTTCCGTGTTGAGTGTGGAAATATATTCAAACTGAAAGATTTTAAATCCCCCTAACCCCATAGGCATTAAGCTAAGGAATTTTGATAATTCAAACTTATTATATTAATCTTTACTCATAAGCCTATAAACCCATGTGGATAAAGGATTTGTAACCCCCTTTTAGCTAAAAGGGGGAAGGGGGAATTTGATTAAATAACTGTACATCTGAATAAATCTATTCAAAGGTATTTTGTTATCTCATCAATAACGCAATTGATATTTATGAGTATCTCTTGATCCAAAAACCTTAATCAAATCCCCCCCTTTAGCAAAGGCTTTTCTTTACCCACAAGTCTGTAAACCCTTGTGGATAGAGGATTTATAACCCCCTTTTAGCTAAAAGGGGGAAGGGGGAATTTGATTAAATAAGTCTTATATCTGAATGAACTTACCAAAGGTATTTTGGTATCTCATCAACAACGCCACTAATATTTATGAATGTCTCTTGATCCGAAACCTTAATCAAATCTCCCTTAATCCCTCTTTAGCTAAAGAGGGAAAAGACTTGGTTTCCACAATATCCACATATTTGTGGGTAAAGATTAGTTAGCAAATGGGGGGATTTGAGATGGATGTAAGGTTCATTTCCTGAATACCAAAGAACCAATTTTTTAAAAACCATCTCTCAGGGCTTTAAGTGGTGAAATAGGTAACCCCTTCCTGTACCTTGCCATTTTTATGATCGGTGTAACGTCAGTCCTGAAAGCCTTTACGAGAATTTCCTCTGATGCGATAGTATCATTTATCTGCTGTGACGCTTTAAGTTTTTCTCTGTCAACCAGAAGCGACTTTGCATAAGCGTGTTGAAGGTTCTCAAGTGTCTGCACAACTGCCTCTGTCGGATTCTTTTCGTTGTGGCTTTGATCGATCATGTATGCTAGTTCACTCGTGTCACTTCTTGGGTCTGTAAGTTCAACGTAAATCAAGAACAACTGATACGGATCAATCGAGCCTGCGGTAAGGTCGTCATCTGCGTATTTTGCGTCATTAAGATGGAATCCGCCTAGCTTGCCTTCCGAAAGCAGATATGCTACTATATGCTGGATATTTGTTCCCCTAGGATGATGACCTAGATCAACGAGAACCTGAGCCTGCGCACCCAATTTCTTTGAGAGATCAAGGGCAATACCAAACGAGAATATGTCCGTATGATAAAATGCTGGCTCAAAGAATTTATACTCGATAAGCAATCTCATGTAATCAGGAAGGTTCTCGTAAACCTCGCTTAGACATTCCTCCATCCATTCCTTTCTGTCTCTGAAATCACCCTGACCGGGATAATTCGTGCCATCAGATAACCACAGGCTTAGTATCTTGGAATCGAAAACCTTTCCGATCTCTATACATTCAAGCATGTGGTCAGTTGCTTTTCTCCTTATCGCAGGATCGGAGTTTGTTATACTGCCATATTTGTATGCCTGATCTTCAAAAAGATTGGGATTTATGGCTCCTATCTTTATTCCTAATTGATCAGCTTTACGGAGAATATCATTATAGTTATTAACCTTGTCCCAGGGAATATGTATAGCGACTGATGGTGCGATACCGGTCAGTCGGTTGACTTTACCAGCTTCCTCAAGTTTGCTGAATATATCTCTTGGCTCATTACCATCTCGAAAAGTGCCGAATCTTGTTCCGCCTCTGCCATAACCCCAAGATGGAGTTTCGATCTCAAGGCACGAGAGTTCCAATGTTACCTTTTCGATGTCAAAATTATCCCTTTTCAATTGCTCTTTAAGATGCTCGTAATCACGAGTTAGTTTTTCTATTTCGGGCATATTAAATTATCTCCTTTCAATGTTAATACTGAGCTTAGGACATTAGTTCGGACACATCCCAAAGCCACTGATGAAACACGGATTTTCACGGATAATATTAAAAAATCCGTGTTTATCTGTGTTTAAGCCGTGGCTAAATTCCTTTCCTGATTAAAAAGTGTTACCTTGATTATGAACCATGCCCAAAAAATTAGTGAAATTCGTGATAAAAAATTTACATTTGAATAACCATACGAGTTTTTCACTTATAGAAACAAAAAGAAAATAACCACAGAGAACACGGAGAGGAATTTTTTTTCTTATTTTCTCTCCGTGTTCTCTGTGTTCTCCGTGGTGAAAAAAATCAAGGAACTAAATATTATATGAAAATAACCACGGAGACACGGAGGAATTAAGAAGTAAGAAAGAATTCCGTATTCATAATTCTTAATTTCTAATTCTTAATTTATTATAGTTTCATCCTTCATCCTTTCTATGTTCTCTCCGTGCCTCAGTGTCTCCGTGTTTTTTCATGAATTATGACTATTCATCAGCTAACTGAAAAAGTCGTAATAACCATGCAATTTTCATTCCCACACTCAACACGGAAGAGCCAAGTATATTACCACATTTACCATCAATTACAAGAAAACTAATCACAATACCTCGTTCATACTACCCGTTCTGTAACCCTGAAGATCCATTGTTACATACTTGAAACCAAGTTCCTTTAGTTTGCCAATGATCTGTTGCCTATTTTGGATTAGAATATCCATATCTTTTTCGGCAACCTCGATCCTTGCAATCTGATCGTGATGACGGACGCGCAGTTGACGAATACCAAGTAACTTCAGGAAAGCTTCCGCTTCCCCGATAACATTTAGCTTCTCACGAGTGATTTCCGAACCATAAGGAAATCTTGAAGCCAGACATGCGGCGGATGGTTTGTCCCAAGTAGGCAGTCCGAAACGCTTTGATAACTCCCGTATCTCAGATTTCGTGAGTTTTGCCTCTTTCAAAGGACTTCTAACTCCCATCTCCTCCACAGCTATCATACCCGGACGATAATCGTCATTATCATCAAAGTTTGCCCCTTCAATGACGTCTTTGAATCCATAAGTTTCTGCAATCTCTTTGAGTTTTTTGAGAAGCTCTTTTTTGCAGTAATAGCATCTGTTAGCTGGATTATGCGAAAATTCTGGAATATCCAGTTCCTCAGATACTATCACCTCGTGCCTGATTCCTATCTTTTTTGCAAGCTCAATCGCATCCTCAAGCTCAGATTTTGTATACGTTTCAGACCTTGCTGTGACAGCGATTACCTTATCGCCAAGAACATCAAGAGCAACTTTCGCCAGTAAGGTACTGTCAACCCCGCCTGAAAATGCAATAACAACGCTTTCCAGCGATTTTATAATTTCTATCAAATTTTCTAACTTGTCTTCTAACATAAAAATTCCTTATTTTTTATCAGTGCTGGTTAAATAACTCTCAAAATCCTCGATTGAATTACATAACACTGCATGATGATGAAGCATCTCTAATGTATCCGTATCGGTGATACTATTTATTTTTCCGATTAAGTCATTCGGAATTTTCTCAAACCTAATATTTAGAATCTGAATTAACAAACGTTGTACCTCTTGTTGCATACCTTGTTGCATCCCTTGTTGTATACCTTCTTTAAGTGCAATACGCTCTATACTTAAAACATAAGGCATAATATCTCCCTCCTCGTATTCGTGAATTTCCTGCCAAAAAGCTTTATTTAGTTCATCAGGCAGATACATTATCCAGTCAATGAACTTCAATAGCTGTATTATATCATCACGTTCATAACCACGCTTATATAATAATCTTGCCAAATAAGATTTCCATCTCTTCCGATCTTCATTATTATTTGAAGTTTCTTGAGTCTTCAAATGAGCCATAACCACAACTGCAAAAGGATTCTGGCTTTTTTCTAATTCATCCCATTTATTTTGATAATCCAGTAGTTTGATTACAGGAAACTTAATCCCAACTTCAAATCCCCACAAATTATAACCGAATTGATTAGGTTTCCATAATGGATGTTCATCGCTCAATATTGCAAGGCTTACCACAAAGCGATCATGGCGATCAAATATCCGATAATTATATACGTACATTCGTTTAGCAAAGTCCGTTTCTCTCTGGCTTTGTACCTCTATATGAATGAGTACCCATGATTCTTGTCCATCTTTCAGATAAACCTTGACCAGCTTATCAACCATACGTTTACCGAGTTCGGAATCCTGTACGATTTGTTGCAGTTCAGTATCGAGGAATTCATGTTTCTTTGACCATTCAATATCGTTATAAGCTTGAGGAAAAAAGAAGGATATGAATTCCTTGAAATAAGCCTCAAGTATATCTTTCCACGGGGAGTCAAAGTCGGATTGTTCTTTGTCTGTCACGATTCACCTCGTAATTTTAATTTTTTTTGATTATTATACAATATCTCTGAATTGTTTTATCTTATGGATTTAATACTTCCCCAAGTTGATGATAATTTCCCAATATAATTGACAGCTTTTGGGGTAAAGCCTGTATCATATTCTTCAACAGAAGATAAAGGTTCATTAGGAAACAGCATAATAAAACTTGGTGACCCACCAATCACATAAATCTTTCCTTTTATTTCGATAGCGGAATGATTACATCTTGCTATTTTCATATCTGCTTTTTTCTCCCAGGTGTCTGTCGCTGGATCATATACCTCAACTGTTGATATAGCAGTCCCAAAATCCCGATTGCCGCCTATAACATAGATTTTATCATTCACTACGCATGATGCAAAATACGTCCTTGCTGTTGGCATTGGTGATTTGTTTTCCCATTTATCTGCTATGGGATCATATACCTCAGTAGTTGCGAGGAATTGGTTTGGGGTCCATCCACCGATAATATATATCTTATCCTTTACGACATTTGCGGAAAATCCTTCTCTTGCAACTGGCATATCTTTTTTCTTCTTCCATTCATCTTTAGAAGGATTATATTCCTCTACATTGGGCTTTTCTGCACCATTCCCCATGGTTCCACTAAAAACATATATCAGCCCATTTATTGTGCAAGCTGAAGGCCACATCCTTGCGGTAGGCATATCCTCTTTTCCTGTATAAGTATCTTTCAAGGGATCATATTCAACTACTGAAGTTGGAGTAAACACATTGCTGATTATATAAACTTTCCCATTAACTAAACATATTTGATGGGCAGCTTTTGATGTTGGCATATCTTTACTTTTCGTCCATTTATCAGTTATTGGATCATATTCCTCAACATTTGCCAATGGTCCAACTTTGTTTGATCCACCGAAAGCAATTATTTTGTCGTTTAACACGCAAATAGCAAGATCAGCCCTTGCAGTTGGCATATCAGCTTTTTGTACCCATTCATCAGCAAAAGATAAGTAGCAAGCATTTGCCATTAAAAGCATAACCAGAAATAATTTAAACAGGGGGGGGGGTACAAAACTTTTTACGATTAATCTTCATCACTTCACTCCTTTAAAAATTTTAAAGTTTAAAAACGAATTCTTTGTTAATGACATTTTTAGGAATAAAGCATACATCAATGTCATCCTGAACGGAATTAACGTTTAATATGAATAAATCTTTAACCACGCTATCAAAAACAATTCTAAGCTTTCTTTTCTTTAGCATATTCTTCTGCTCGGAGTTCGGCTACTGCCTGTGTTGCATATTTAACGACTTCCTCTTCAGACACCCCTTTGTTTTTGGCATGAACTTCGCTCAAAACTGCTCTCAACTCCTGCAATGCTTTATCTTCAACCAATCTTTTAGGAGTGATAACGATCCGTTCTCCTTTAAGTTCAGCATCTGCCAAATCTCCTTCCTTAAGACCCAAAAGTTCCCTAATTTTCTTAGGTATAGTTATCTGACCATGCTGCATTACCTTCACAATAGGCATGGGCATTCTCCTTTCACATCAAAAAATTATTCAAAACAACCTCTACTTGAGGATTGCGAGAAGTTCTTTAACAGCGTTATCAAGTCCTATAAATATAGCACGAGAGAATATGCTGTGTCCAATACTAACTTCCATTAAATTGTGGATTGACTTCATTCGTCTCAAGTTGCGAAAATCGAGATCATGTCCTGCATTCAGTCCCAGACCAAGTTTTTCAGCAAGTTCGGCTGATTTTACCAATCTTCCGAATTCATAATCTTCATTTTTAGTGCCAAAAGCGTGACCGTAAGGTTCTGTATATAATTCGATGCGGTCAGCGCCTACGTCTTTTGCGGATTTTATCTGATCATCGTCAAGCCTGCTGAATATACTGACTCTTATACCTGCATCCTTGAGTGTCTTGATGACTTTTGGCAAGTTAGCTTTTTCTGCAATTACGTCAAGCCCATTCTCCGTTGTAATCTCCCCGATTCTCTCAGGGACAAGCGTGCATTGATCGGGTTTGATTTTCAAAGCTATATCAATCATCTCTTGAGACGCTGACATTTCAAAGTTAAACTCAAGCGTTACAACTTTTCTTATCAGTTCAACGTCCCGATCCTGAATATGCCGTCTATCATGCCTGAGATGCGCTGTAATGCCATCCGCACCGGCTTGTATAGCGACTATGGATGCGGCAACCGGATCGGGTTCTGTACCACCACGGGATTGGCGTAACGTTGCCGCTTTGTCTATGTTAATGCTAAGTTTTATCATACTTCCTCCAAATTCAAGGTATAATCTGAAATCCTGATTCCAGATACGTAAAATGACGATCTTGAGTTAGTATTGCTTTAATTCCTTCTTGAGACATCACAACCGCAGATGTTAAATCAGTGAAGGAAATTTCTGGTTTATCTTTGTATCTCAGACGTAAATTCTTCGCTTCTTCAAATCTTTCTTGATTAATTGTTGTTACAATCAGATATTCTTCTTTTATTGATTCATTTATTATTTCCATCGCTTCTATTGCAGTCTTAACTGGCGTGCGTATAAAAAGCAAAGTAAAAGTCTCGTCAAGAATATAATCGGTAGTATACGCAATTCCACTTTGAAGTCTAAAATCATTATACCATTTCTCAACTTCATTATGTCTTTTTTCTCTTTTACTATAAAGAGTAATCCAACCCCATATATCTATGAGTATTTTCATCATAATTTACCATACAATTCTTCGTCAATCTTATCAGCGAATGGTTCTACATTTGCTAAACCTATCAGTTTCAAAATTGGGTCCTTACTTGGATCCAATGCTGATTTTAACTTTTTAGTTTTCTTTCTTAATTGTTCAAAAGGGATCACTTCATCATTAGACGTTTTTGCCAAATCATAGGCACGAATACATTCTAATTCTTCCAATTCCTCAAGCAATTTTCTATAATCATCAATATCAAGAATTACACTGATACGATTACCAGTCTCATCAACCACATAACGTTCTTTAATGGCAATCATTGTAAACTCCTTTTTTTAGAAAATGTCATGCTCGATTATCAAGCATTTAAATTAACTTCTAGGATGAGATCCATACCACAAGCTTATTTTTTCCGCCTTGCAGAGAGCTTTTTGTTCCATCTATATAATACGTGAAGCTTCCTGTACCACCACGCCAATAATCATAGCGATTCACCACTACCTCAGTTCCATTAATCCATGCACGTATATTTTTTATTTGCTCAGGTCTAAAGAAATTGAGCATAATGAAATTATGATGGTGGTAGTCCGGCGGAATATACTTTTGGACAAATGGCGCCTCAAAATTACTTGATAACCAAAATTCTTTACATCCTACTTGGATAAGTGTTTTTTGGTCTTCTGAAAGTGTAGTTTCCGTATATAATGTATCTGAAACAAATTGAGACGATTGCTTTTTGCTTTCATAATCTTCAACCATGTCTGTTTTCTCTGTCTGAATTTCTAAAGAAATGGTATATTTTTCATTCAGAAGGTTCTCAATGTAAGCACCGAGAAATGTTGCCGGTAATGAAAGGCTTAACTCATCCAGAGAACGCTTATAAGTTAAGGCGTCTTTATCAGAGAGAAAGTGTCTCAACACAGGAAAAGTTATCGCGTCACCATCAATGCCCTGATGAAAGCTCTGCTTTAATCCAGAATCCAAAGAAGCTTCACATATTACCCATTGATGAAGTTCTGGCTCAACTTTTTCCTTTGGGAAGGTAATGTTGAAACTATATAAATCATTTTCCTGAGAGAATGGGATTTCTTGTCCATCAGAATATATGGATATAACTTTTTCATTGGAAGGCAATTGCAGAAAAAGCCTTTTATGATTACCTTGAAAATATGAGAGTTTTACCTGATAGCCATTATTAATCCTTTGCAGGAAAGCAGGCAAACCAAATATTCTTGCCTTATTATCTGATGAAGCTGGTTCAATAGACAAAACTACACAGCTTTGTGATTCAACTATGTATTGTATAATATCCCCGTATTGTTTATATGGAAGGCGTCCAATTGCAGGAAGGCAATTTTCTTCAGGATATAGCTCTTTAATGAGAAAACCACCTGATGATGATAATCCTATTGTTTCATCCAATTTGAACTGTGCAGAAAGCCGAGATGAATTGGGATTGACCAGAAATATATAGCCTTTGTCATCTTTACAGTGAGCATAAATCTCCACCTGACCCACTGATGGTAAATCCGTCAATATTTTAGTATAATGATAATATTCCCAATTATCTTTTACGAACTGTGTCCATTTCGCCAGAAATTTTCTTGCATATTCACATTGCTTACTATTAAGCCGATCAAATAGTGCAAGGCTTTCCCCTAATTGCAGATTTGGGGTTACAGCCAATCCCTGAAGGATTCCGTACTCGAATAAAGCTGAATCGTGAATGACTGAGTCAGCACAAACAAAATATTCGCAATTACGAAAATACTCAACAGGCGTTAGATAATCCCTGAAATATCGCACCATATCCGCGCGGCGTGAATCATCTAAAATCTTTGTGGCGTTAAGTGAAGGAAAATAGGTATTGACATAGGGGTCTGTCAGATAAAACCCATCCATCTCACAGGCGATCTTGGGAACAAGCGGCGCCCAACCTAGATTGGAATCAAAAACATAACCCGGAACAGCCAATCGAATCTCATTAAGGCATTTCCAGACATTCGCAATCTGCTGATAGATGCCATCAGGGGGATGGTTATGATCTCTAGCATAACATGGGGCTATTGTCAGAAAATCAAAATTCGTCATCAGAAATCCATAATTTTGACTTGCATGAATGATTGTATCTGTAAACCATCGAGTAAAGTCATCTGAGCCAAAACAATATGTCCCTGTTTCCTTACCATTAGCATCAATAATGTGCCACTCTGGCTTCCCTTTTTGCTCTCCGTAATGGTTAAAATGCGGTGCTGTTAAATTATTTGCACCTGTGTATAGTCCAAGCTTAATGCTCTTTTCTTGAGCATAATTGGAAATATCTATTAATGTTTTCTCATCTGGTTTTTCTTCAGTCCATTCAAAAGGACCCTCGTAAATTTGGCAAAAATCCATGCTCAAACTTTTGCAAAAATCAACTTCACCTGGGATATGTTCTGGATAAATCATCAGGTATGGCGCATTAGTCAGCGTGTAGAATATCTTGTTTTGGATTGGAGATTTATCCTTTGGAGTATCAGGCACGTTAAAATTAACTTCCGTATATTGATTTACGATACTGGAATATACTAACTGCGGTGCTTGCAGATGCGGTTTGGCATAATCAAACAGAAGATAATGACGGAAGGCTTCTGCCTGACCAAGATCAAAATCACCTTGTTTTATATTGAGAAGGGGATAATTACCGATTGTCGAAACTTGACTCTTGACAATCTCACCAGCATTTACATTTTGTTGAGGTGGATAACTAACCTCAAAATATTTCTCATAAACTGTAATGTCATTGTAAGGAAAATCCAGCGTAAAGAATAATCCTAACTGTTCCAAAGACAAAAATAGGCAAATATCTAATTCACCACTGCTTTTGGCAATTTTACAGCTTGCATTTTCTGGTATATTGGAAGATTCAACAACAATACGCTCTAAAATCCCGACTTTATGAAATGTTATCTCAAGCCATTTTTTAAGGTAGGGCTTATTAATCAATACTTGATATATACAAGCGACATCCATTACGTCATGATGGAAATAAGTAATTATCCGCTTTTCCTCTTCATCCTCACGTTCATGAATATTAACAACCTCAAAATTATCAGATTGGTATATCTGTCCGTCAAAATGTATGGAGAATTCAGTTTTGGAGTTAATAAATATCTCTTTAGTTCCTTTAACCAAATGAAGCATAGACAATGCTGATTTCGGTTGGATAATTCTTGATAGATCTTGAACTGTTTTAATATATATTTGTTCCATCATACATACCCAGTGTAAGGACGAACTTAATGTAGATTGAATAATTATTCGGGTAATAAAATAAATCGCCTCTGACTCCACTTTGCTAAAGGAGAGAACTGATTCCCCCTTTGAACTAATCTTTACCCACAAGTCTATAAACCCTTGTAAATAAACGATTTGTAACCCCCTTTTAGCTAAACTAATCTTTACCCACAAGTCTGTAAACCCACGTGGATAAAGGATTTGTAACCCCCTTTTAGCTAAACTTTTCTTTACCCACAAGTCTATAAACCCTTGTAGATAGAGGATTTATAACCCCCTTTTAGCTAAAAGGGGGAAGGGGGAATTTGATTAATT
>Ga0247841_10006240_pt1 | contig 18599 bp, 22 predicted proteins | sample LaCruzMarch2015__2_FD_192410 | JGI IMG/M metagenome (GOLD analysis project Ga0247841, IMG submission 192410) | Freshwater microbial communities from meromictic Lake La Cruz, Castile-La Mancha, Spain - LaCruzMarch2015_18m | ecosystem: Environmental > Aquatic > Freshwater > Lake | place: Spain... | reverse complement strand
CAACCAGAAGGATATCCTGCGGCTTTTGACCCAACCCACCGTGTCTGAGAAATACATGACAACGGTGGCCTCACAGGATCTTGTTTACCGGGCTTCCAAGGCCGTGATCGATGACCTTGTCCAGGGCTTTCAGAAAACATGGACACCCAAAGGCAAAGCAAAGTTCACCCCGATCGAGATACCACAGCGCCGGCACAAGATCGACCTGTCGTTCTATCCGGATGAAATCATGGAGACATGGCTCGGCTTTTTAGGGGACGAAGCCTCTGACCGCAAAGTATGGCCCATCACCCGGTATATCATCGAACAACTCATCCTTCCCAAGGTTCTGGATAACCGGGAACTGAAGCTGATCGGTACTGGTACCTATGCTGCGCCGGTAGATGGAACCGCTCAGGCTGTCGGCCTTTCCATGGACGGCTTCTGCACGATCTTAAAAGCAAAGCATACAGCCGGAAATTCCAACGTCAATTTCATTCCGCTGGAACCCCTGACAGAAGAAAACATCTTCGACCAGGTTGAACATTTCGGAAAGAATGTGGATGCGCTCTACATCGACCTTTCCATGAATGTTTTCCTTTCCCGCAAATGGTATGCTGCTTATCACCGCAAACGCCGGGACCTTCACGGTATGGATACCAACTATACCGGGATGAAAGACGTGATCGAAGGAACGAACTTAACCCTGGTTCCGCTGCCTTCTATGACGGCTGAGAATATCATTTTCACCACTCCCAAGGAAAACTTCATCCGCCTGATCAACCGCAACAACGGAGCTTCAAACATTACGGTTGAAAGCATTGACCGCCAGATCAAGGTCTTTGCCGACTGGTACGAATCTGTCGGCTTTGGCATTGAAGAAGCCGTTTTTGCAAATGTTCCCGCTTAATCCTTAAAATCAAAAAATCATGACCATAGCACTTTTTGACCTTGCAAAACCCACCGTAAGAAACGCCGGGGGCGGCGGTGGGATAAAATCCGAGATCATCCTGATTCAGGAAGCGGATATTGACTGGACCACTTTCCCGGCAAGGGATACTGATGGGGTGACCATTGCCGATGACATCTCGATGTTGACCGGCAAATTCATGCACAGTTTCTACATGACCCAGGGAACAATCAAACCATCACAGAAGAAACTCAAAGGCTCCAACCAGGACTGCGGCGGGTACGAGATCGGTTTGGAAGGTTTCTACCCCGGTATTGAGAAGGCTGTCCAGAAATGGATTCAGAATTTCGGGATCGACTTTAAGGGGATTGTCATCATTCAGAACTGTGCATCCAACAAACGGTATCTGATTGGTGAACCTTGCAACCTGGTGCATATCGAGACCATCGAAACGACCTGGGGCGAGGAAATCGACAAAGACAAAGGCCATAAGTTCGGCTTCCTGTGTAAACAGGGTTCCCCGATGGCCTTTTATGAAGGTGCCCTGGCCATGGATCCCAACCCTCCCGTTGGAGGCTAATAACGAAGCTTTCGTAGCTGTTTTCATAAGTAGGTTAGTTGAAGCCTGTCGGAGCGATCCGGCAGGCTTTTATATATTTTATAGTTTGGTTTTGATAATATTGTAAATTTACATATTGAAAAAAACTAACTAACAACGATTAACCTCTCGTTAGTCCTATTTGTAGATAATTTGAAATCCATAAAATAAAGAACCATGACATACATAGTTGGTGGAAAATTGGATATTACCCCATTTTTATTAATTGACTGCAAACAAGAAAATAAGGAAGGTCATTTGTTATTTTCTGACAAGGTTGTCTCGTTTAATTCTTATAAAGATGAGGCTTTCTTTTGCCAAATGGGACACGGAATAATTAAACATCTAATAACAATGGTAGATTATATTTTGACATTTGAAAAACGAAAGATAGATTTGTTCGACGTGAAGGATATTCGGTGGTTATTTGATGAGATAAATGCGGCAATTGAATATTCAAAATACGATTTTACTACTGAGGATAATTGTTTATTCATTATTTCAACGAATGACATTTGTAAATACAACATTTCATTTGATAAAGAAAAGAAGAAGTATCATAATATATCACAAGTTACAATAGCAATTAATGAGTGTTTATCATCGAATTCTGCTCAATGTAGACATGTCAATGTAGCAGCAAGTGACATAGAAGCATATTGTAAAGATGTAATTGAGCAAGAAAAATTGGGGGTAGTTGATGACTTGAAAGACAGGTATACCTTTATTATTTCAGATGGTGATAAATTAAATTATCATTTTCCATATAAATCAAGAAATGATGTAATAAATATGTTTACTGATATGGGGTTTGATAAATTAGGATAATTGATATCAAGCCCTATCACTGACGAAACGATCACTTTACCCCTCGCATTTGGTCTATAAAAAATAGAAAAATAACCTGGTCTCATAATTTCATAGTTCCAATAGCTTGCATGTTTATGCAAGCATTTTTTATGTCCTTTTATCGCTGCAATTGCAGAGATATTTTTGCAACATGGATCATGAAATTCATAAATGGGTAAATTCTGACCAGGACTATTTCTCCGGTGTTCAAATATATGACCGGTATGGCCGGAATCCGAATTTAGCCAGGATACTGCGTCGTGGGGGAGCTACTGTCAAAAACCGGCTGACTCTTTCGTATGAACTTGGCAAGATTGCCAAACAGATAGCGGTTTCTGAGAATGTTCCTGCTATGAAGAAACCGCCTGAAAAGCAGGAAATTAAAAAGGCAGAACAGTCAGAAACATCAGAGGTGCCCACCATTGAAATACTTCGATCAGAACAAAAAATGTGTTACAAGATGCTGGATAACCTCCATGCAATACTTCCCTATAAAGAAAAAACAGAACGTATGAATATAGCATTTCAGATTTTAGAACTCGATGACAGGTTGAAAGAGATCACCATCCGGATCGAGCACTTTGACAAACATGGAGTGATCCCGGTGCAGCCGGTCAAAGATGAGCCAAAAACCCTCTCTGACCTGAATACCGCTGAACTCATCAAACGGCAAATGACTGTCCGGACTTATATCACACGTTATAAAACCAAACTTGAGAAATCAAAGTCCCTGAAAAAACGGTCCAGGTACCAGGAACTGTTGGACAAATATCAGTTGGAAATGGATGACATCAATAAAAGGATGAGTCAATGAGTTTATTCTCGACTGAGGACCTGGTAAAGAAAAAACCTGACAGATCAAAATCCGGATCTGTTCCTGTCGCCGGTGACAATTTTCTGATCATCGGCAAATCCAATGAGAAGCTTCACCAGGTCTTTGGAAAAGTTGTCGATGGACATAGTGTTCATTATGCGTCCCTGGGTGACTGGTCAACCCATGATCTTTTATTTTTCCTGCTTGAACAAACAGGTCCTGCCAGGGTCTATTTTACAACCTGGGCAATCTCAGAATATGCTATCAGACAGTTGTACGGTTTCATAGAGCATGGATTAATCCTTGAACTCAAAGGCATATTCGATTACCGTAACGGCATCCGTAAGCCTGCCGAGCTTCAGTTCCTTCAAAAGATCACAACTGACATTAAAGCCGCCAAGTGTCATGCCAAGGTCACGGTGATAGAAAACGATCACTGGGGGATCAGTGTGGTAGGATCGGCAAACTATACACGCAACCCCCGTATTGAAGCAGGAGTATTATGCTGCGATAAAACAGTGGCAGCTTTTCACCGGGATTGGATTTTAAAAGAACTCTCAAATACAAGCGCATTTGATCGATCAGAATGAATCGTTCATCACCGAAGTTGAAACCTATGCTTCGCTGATGTTCACAAAAGAAGAAATTGCGGTCATCCTGGAGGTTGATTCTTCAGAACTTAAAGTTCTTTTAAAGGATCAGGATAACCCTGTCTTCAAGGCTTTCCAGCGAGGCAGACTCAAACGTGAAGCTGAAGTTCGTAAAGGCATTTTTGACCTGGCTCAGAACGGATCATCACCAGCTCAGGCCTTTGCCATGAAAATAATCGAGAATGCTAAAATGGATGATGTATGAATCAAATCATTGCTGATACGACCTTTGACCGTATAAGTCAATTTTACTTTTCAGATGAAACTGTATTGGCCCCCGAAGATGAAGCGATCCGCATCCGATGGAGCACATGCTTTATGCAATTGAATGATGAACTGAATACAGATCGTGATGTTAGTGTTTTCATGGTCAAACAGTTTGGTATTTCAGAAGGCCAGGCATATAAAGATATCCGTAATTGCAGGAGGCTATTCGGCGATGTTCGCACTTACACCAAGGAAGCCATGCGATATCATGTCACCCAGTGGGCCATTGAGCTGCTGAAAATGGCAAAGCTCAAGAAGGATCTCCGAGGAATGGAAAAAGCCCTGGAACGGATCACCAAAGCCTACAACCTGGACAAGGAAGATCTTTCGCTTCCGGATCCTTCAAAATTCCAACCGCCCATCCAACTTCTGACAATCAATTACAACTTTATCAAATCTCCTTCCTTTCAGATGATCGACCTCAAAGCCCAGGAGAAACTTCTGGAATTGCACCGAAGGATCGAAGCCATGGCCGATGAATTGCACGTTAAGGATTATCTCAATATGTTACTTTCTGAGAATCCTGCTGTAGAAATGGTCGATGTCGATGATTAAGCCAGCGCCATATTATAATGACCCGCAGTTAAAGATACTGCTATCAACCAAGCCACATAAAACCTTTATCGGTGGCAGGGGAGTAGGAAAGACCACGATCATCGCTGAAGAGATCATCAAATATTTCGTTGCCATGCCCCGGGGAAAGATTTCCCTCAATGGCCTGACCTATTTTCATATTCGCACCAAATCCCTGCCGCCGATCATTGACCACCTCGAACGCCGTGGTTTATTTCGTGGCCAACATTATTTTATCGGTCATAAAGCCCCGAAGAAATTTTTATGGGATGAACCTTTTCAGCCTCCATTGGATTATACCAACTGTATGCACTTTGTCAATGGGTTCGTGGTGGAATTCAACTCTTTTGACCGTCCGGAAATGGCACGTTCAGGTTCATACGATGGGATGATCTTCGATGAATGCACAAAACTCAAGAAATCGGCCATCGATGCCGATGTACTTCCGGCAAACCGTGGAAATCGTGAAAGGTTCGGACATCTTAACTTTCATCATGGCACATTGTTCTTGGGGAGCATGCCTTTGACCCCTGAAGGGGAATGGGTTTTTGAATATGAAGCGTTGGCAAAGAAATTTCCTCACCGGTATTTTTATTTAGAGGCTTCTGCGATTGAAAACATCCACATCCTGGGCGAGATGTATTTCCGTGATCTTAAACGGGCGCTTCCAAAAGTTGTCTATGACTTGGAAGTGCTCAATAAACGAAGGAAACAGAATGAATCCGGGTTCTATCCTTTATTGTCAGCACAAAAGCATACCTACAATGATTCCTTTAATTATGATTTCTTCGATTCCATTGACTATGACATCAAAGGGAAAAGCTCCTTTGATTGCCGGGGTGATGCAGACTGCCTACCCTATGAACCCTTATATATTTCCTTTGATTTTGGGACCACCCAGAATTGTATTGTTGTGAGCCAATGGCATAAACATTCCAATGAATTTCCTGTTATAAAAAACTTCTTTGTTGAAAATGAAACGCTGACAGTCCTGGTCAGCAAGTTTATTGAGTACTATAAGGACAAGCAGTCCAAAGCTTTGTATCTGTATGGGGGATCAGATGGCACCCGGCGCAATGATGCAGCATCACGCTCATCCTATTTTGATGATGTCAAAGATCAACTGACAAAGTCAGGCTGGGAAGTGTACCTCAGGGCAGAGCTGTACGAGGCTTCCCACATGGACAAGTACCAGTTCTGGCATAAGTTCTTATCAGGTGATTACCCAAACCTGCCTGCCTTTCGTATCAATATGAACAATGCCATGGAAACATTTGTGTCTATGGACAATGCACCCATCCTGCCTCAGGAATTCAAGAAAGATAAATCTTCTGAACGTAAAAAAGATTCTCCCAGGTGGAAAGCCACTGATCTGAGTGATGCTGTGGACAATCTATATTATTGGGTGCTTGACTCTATGGTAGGGGATCAGCTTCCTACCAATGAGATGATCATCCTCCCAGGTCGATAGGGGAGCATCCTGCCTTCCTTCCTGTTTTTACATTCCATTTGTTATATATGTAGCATCGTTTCATATATCCGTATCGAAAAACGGGTGGTGCAATTGCTTTTTTCGATAGGGCGGGGCGTGCACTCCGTGAGGAACAAGCAAAATTTTAGAGGTATTCAAACGGTTAAACCGTTAAATATGAATACACTGTAAAATTTTACACGCAAATCAAAAAAACGACTTCTTTTCTTTGAGGTAGTGGTGTCAAAGCCAAGAAGCAAAAGAAAACACCGGCAGGTAATTACCTGCTTTTTAGCGGTGTACTTTTTTCTTTGGGAATCCTGGTCAAATCAAAAAGTACCAAAAAAGAAACCCCTTGGCCAGCGCACGGTTTAGCTCGAAATTTCTTTCAAAGTTACCTTACGAATAATTCGCTTTTAAAAAAGGAGCTTAAAACTGTAAAGGGCGACCTCCTTTGGGAATTGTCGCACTTCGAGTGTTTTCAGATTGAAGGTTAATCTGACCTACACCCTTGACATTATTTATTATTCCAGGTTATTGCCGTTGGCGTAAAAAATTTCTTTTCTAACCTTAAAACAAACGCCTATGAAAGCTTTAGCCGAAACAACAAAAGAACAGTCAATCGTTGAAATCTTCTCCGAAATGATGGATCAGATTTACTACCCTGGTTACACAGAAGACATCATTGCCTCCGATCCTGTAAAGTTCGATTGGGAACTGAAAGAGTTCCAGGGGCAATTCTCAATAAAAAATTAATTGCTTGAACGAAGCAGTCAGCTCCGATGAATCGGGACTGACTGCTTTTTTTTATGCTCGCAGATGCTTCGCATTTCAGGCGACTTTTTAGAAAAAAGTTGCAAAAAGCCCACCCACTGTAGTAAATCGAAATTCACAAAGTTATGTTCGTGAAAATGTTGTTTCACTAAACACGATCTCCTGATGGAACTCATCGCCTTTCAGGTTCATTCAGATTCTTGCAACAATCTGACCTGAATGTTTGCTTAAAATTTTCTACTCCGCATGATCCCTACCGGCAAATTTCATTTACTCACTGCGGCCAACAGCGCTGCTTAAAACTAATCAACTATGAAAAAACAGATCATGAATCCGGAACTTGCCCTGGAAGACGGTAAAAATTACGAAAACAGAATCCCGATGCGCTTTTGGGCAGAAGATGACCTGCCAAGCCAGAAACTACTGCTAAAGGGCAATGGCAGCTTGTCAGACGCAGAACTTTTAAGTATCATCATTGGCACAGGTGTTTCCGGGGAAAATTCCCTTGATATTGCCATGAAAACACTGTCAATATGCGGAAATAACCTGTGCGAATTCTGGAAGTTCAGCGTTTCAGACCTTCAGAAAATAAAAGGCATCGGTGAAAAACGTGCCGTGAAGATCGCTGCCATGTTTGCTCTGGCCCGCCGACGGAATGAATCAGAAGTGATCTGCAAAACCAAAATTTCAAAGAGCCAGGATGCCTTTGAAATCTTTCATTCTCTGATGGGCGACCTTCCTTATGAAGAATTCTGGCTCCTGCTGCTGAACCGGGCAAACAGGGTTATCAGGAAAGTGAAGATATCTGAAGGCGGGGTTTCCGGGACTGTCGTTGATCCGAAAAAAATCTTTCAGATTTGCCTGGAACAGCATGCAACCTCGATCATCCTGGGGCACAATCACCCCTCTGGGGCAGTCACACCAAGCGAAGCCGACAATAAAATCACCAAAAAGATCAAGGATTGCGGCTTGCTGCTCGATGTAGCTATTCTGGATCACATAATTGTCGGGGATGACCGGTTTTACTCTTTCGCTGACGAGGGTACTTTGTAGTATTTTGGCCCCGGGAAACCGGGGCTTTTATTCTCTTTATTCAAATTATGGAATGTTACAAAAAAATGTAATCGCTTGTAAGTTGCTTGATTAATTTAGTGGTTCGTAACTTTTGAACCTGTAAAACATTTTTCATGGTAATTTAGCAATCCCAATTCCTTTTCCAACTAATTTTAAAACAATTAAATCCCATGATGAGAAAAAAATCCGCCAATCAAATTAGACATGAAAAACTCATTGAGTATTTGTCTCATGTTCCTCATTTTATAACTGAGGATGGAAAACCAATATTACACAAAGTGGATGAAGAACGGACCGGTGTTAGTATTGAGAATATATCAACCAACGATATAAATAAGGCCGTGGTTGTCTTTAAGGATGTTCTAAATATTATGAGCGGTTCTGCGGGGGATATTGACCTTTATCAACTTCTACAAGCCTATTTAAGAAAACCGGAATGCCGGAGTAAAATAAATCTTATTGTTAGAGAAACTCTGTTTTCTACGAATAAATGAATTAATCAGCATGCTATGTATTCCAACGCATTGTTTTCCTGGGATATCAAAGCAATTGAAACTTATGACTGGTTGGAGATAGAAAACTTTTTGAATGTTACCAATTTCAAATAATAAATAGTATCGTGATGACTAAACTTTGGCATTGTATTTTAACAAGTATTCAATTTGAGCATCCGAAGGATATTGAGCCGACCGAAGGTATGTTTTTCGCATATGATTTTGAACCAGTCGGAAAAGTTAAAATCGCTCTTCCTACTCTACTCGTTTTAATGGAGAAAAAGCAATATAAGAATCCAATACTTGCAGGAATGTGTAGGAATGCCTTTGAAAATGGGCAAGAACCACCTATGATTACAACTGATTTCATCCAAAATGGTATTAAGAACATGACCTATCCAAAATCTTTCAAGGAGAAAGGTAGGCATTTGTTGAAGTACATGTACGACAGAGGTGGTAATGACTTTAAGTTTTTCACGATTAATTCAATTAAGGATTACCCGATTTGCTATTCAGATGATCAGGAAGATTTTAAACGAATTATGGAATATTTGCAGGAGCATTATTTAATAAAATGGAAAGATCGGATAGTCGTTGCACATGGAATAACAACATATTTGGATGTCCAACTAACCGATGAAGGTATCAATGAAATTGAAAAGGACCTTCCAAATATTCCAATGATTGGATTAGTAAATCAGAATATAACAACTGGCGATCAAGAAATTGATGATAAAATTAATCACGCTAAAGACTTGTTTTTTGAAGAACCTCAAACCTTAGATAGGATGCGTTCGGCGTGTGAGACACTCATATATATTCTTGAACCATTTAGGAAGGACTTGAAGAATTATTTTAAGACCAAAGACACAGAAGATTTTTTCCAAATTGTAAACAATTTTGATATTCGGCATAATAAGGAAAGCACTAAAGATATTGAACATCCGGAACAACTTGAATGGGTATTTTATTCACTATTGAATACAATTAACACGTTTACAAAGCTTAAAAGTCGGTTGGGATAGTCCCAGGCACAGATTCTATCTGTTTTAAAAATCTTTTCACATGAATACCGTTAGTAAATCTTCTGAGTTTGTAATTCTGCGATTACCATCGTCAAAGGATAATATACACTTTGTCTCCCTGACATTTGGAATAATGCAATACGTTTTCTACGATCAGAGGTTTTTATCAGCGCAAATTAAGACTGAACATCCTGAAAAGTTTGACGAGAGGGTCTATGAAAGTTTCCGAGAGAAAGCATTGAAAATTAAGGAAGGTCATGAAGTTTCTTTCACTGTAAATGAATTCCTTTTCTTTAGCAAAATTGTAGATTTTGTATCAAAATGTTTCATCGGTGAACCTAATGTCAAATTGAAGGTGATACTCACCAATGATCATCAGGATAATTCAGAATTTGACTATGATCGAGAAAGGGCTTACTATTTGAATAAATCAACGAAATTGTTTGAAGATTTTCGCCGTAGTTGTAAGAACAAAGCAATTCTCGATGCCTTAAACCGTGATCTGTCATGGAAGATCGATATATAGGAATATAACCCTTCTATCGAACCGGATTTTTCATAGAACCGGTGTTTTATTGCTAAATTTGCATTGAATGAACGACATAGTAAATATCGAACCCCTTTATAATGAGCTGCCAAGCGATTATGCAGACAGGTTGGGTGTTTACTATACGAATAAGGTCACTGTCCAACATAAAAAAGAAAGTGGACAATTTTTCACACCCACGGCCATTGCAAGATTGATGGCCTCATTATGCAATTCAAATGTCAGTAGAATAAAGTTGTTAGACCCGGGTTGCGGAACTGCTGTCCTGACCTGTGCCTTAATCGAATACTTAATAGAACATAATCCTGATATTGAACTTATTGAATTAGTAGCATATGAGACAGATCCTGACCTGATTTTCTATGCCCAAAAAACCTTGACCTACTTGACCAATTGGTTAGACGAGAAAGGAATCAGGTTTCTTTATTACCTGCATCTTCAGGATTTCATTCTCGAAAATGCTTTTGCTTTGACTGACGATATCTTTTCAAATCCCATTGAAGCATATGATATCATTATTTCAAACCCTCCATATTTTAAACTTTCAAAAGAAGATGATCGTACCAAAGCTGCAAAAGCCCTGGTAAGTGGCCAACCCAATATTTATTCGATATTTATGGGGATTGCTTCAAAACTTCTAAAGGAAAATGGAGAGTTAATATTCATCACACCAAGAAGTTTTGCTTCAGGGAATTATTTTAAAACGTTTCGTGAATTCTTTTTTAATACTGTTCAAATTGAACACATACATCTCTTTAATTCAAGAAAGGATACTTTCAATAGAGACAGTGTTTTGCAGGAGACTGTTATAGTTAAAGCGATTAAGACAAAAATTGAAAAAACAAAACAAGTTGTTGTTTCGGCGTCAGACGGTCTAAAAGATATTTTTCAACCCACAATAAAATATTTTTCATCGGATGAATTGATCGACCTTTCTTCCAAGGAGAAAATATTACACCTTCCAACAAACGACAAGGAAGAGAGCGTTATGACTTTAGTGACAAAATGGGAAAATAATCTGATCGATTACAGTATTCAGATTTCAACCGGACCTGTTGTTTCCTTCCGTTCCTGGGACTACATTCAAAATGATTACGAAAATGGAACGGTATTTTTAGCCCCCCTGTTTTGGCTGCACAATGTCAACAAAATGTACTTACAATGGCCTGTTAGTGTTAAAGATAAAGGGCAATACATAAAAGTTGAAAGTGGATCAATGCCTTTATTGATCCCAAATAAAAACTATATTTTCCTTAGACGTTTCAGCACTAAAGACGATAAGAGCAGACTAATTGCTGCTCCTTATTTTTGTAATTATGTGAAGGCGAGTTATATTGGGGTTGAGAACAAGGTGAACTATATTTATAAAATCAAAGGCCATTTAGAAAGAAGCGAAGTCGCAGGATTATGTGCGTTATTAAATAGCGAATTATTTGATACTTACTTTCAAATTTTCAATGGAAACGTGAACGTGAGCGCAACTGAGTTACGAGAAATGAGGTTCCCTTCTCTGGATAGTATTAATGAAATTGGAAATATGATAATTCTTTCCAATGACTATTCAATGAGAAATGTAAACAAGGTAATCAACCAATATTTTAAATTAGAAGCCATACTGACATTATATGAGTAAAATTACAGAAGCACAGGAAATATTGAAAACTTTAGGCCTGCCGTCTGCACAATGCAATGAGATGTCTGCGTTAACTCTTTTGGCCTTGTGCAAGATAAAAGAAGATGATAATTGGAGTGAAGCGACACGACAAAGTTTAGGCGTTACAAAAGGTGTAATGTCTTTTGTGAAAGATGTTTATGATAAGGAGTATGCACCAAACACTAGAGAAACATTCAGAAGGCAGGTTTTGCACCAATTTGTCCAGGCAAGGATCGCAGATTATAATCCAGATAATCCAAGTTTATCTGTAAATAGCCCCAATGCTCATTATGCAATATCGAAGGATGTTTTAGAAGTCGTGAAATCATTTAATTCTCCTTATTGGGAAAAATCGTATAAACATTTTATTTCTACCGTAGGGGAGCTATCGGAAGTTTATTTAAAAACAAGAGAAATAAATCAAATTCCTGTAACGCTTGCAAACGGTGAAGTGCTAAAATTATCAGCGGGGAAACACAATGAAGTTCAAGCAGCAATTGTTGAGCAGTTTGCACCAAGGTTTACAAATGGTGGTATTTTGCTTTATTTAGGTGATACGGCTAAGAAGGATTTATATCTGGATGAAATAACTTTAAAAGAGTTAGGGATTCCTATTGACCAACATAGTAAATTACCTGATGTTGTTATCTATGATAAATCACGAAATTGGCTTTTCTTGATTGAAGCTGTAACTTCTCACGGTCCGGTTTCACCAAAAAGAATTGTTGAACTTGAAGAATTTTTAAAAAATTGTAAAGCGGGCAAAGTCTATGTTACTGCGTTTCCTGACTTTTCTGAGTTCAAAAAGCATTCATCTCAAATTGCATGGGATACTGAGGTTTGGTTAATGGAAGTTCCAGATCACATGATACATTTTAATGGCGACCGTTTTATTGGGCCGCGAATTACTTAAAACAAAACCGGGCAACTTTTTTCTTTTCAATCTCGCCAAAGAAGAAAGTTGCAAAAAAGAAGGGCGGTGGCCACCGCACTTTATTAAACTCGAAATTTCCGCAAAGTTACCTGCGAAAAATCCGCTTTCAGCTATAAAACTGTAAAGGGCGACCTCCTTTGGGAACTGTCGCTCTTCGAGTGTATTCAGATTGGTAGTCAATCTGACCTACACCCTTGACATTATTTATTTTTCTCGGTATGCACTTGGCATAAATTTCAATTTAACCAGGTGGGCCAGAAACCTAAATAAGACCTGAGGGCACAGGCAGAAATCATGAATAACTCACAAATCTACGCAGCGATCACTGAGAAGATCATTGCCAACCTCGAAACAGCCGGAAGCTGGATGAAGCTCTGGCAGGTTCCTTCACCGGTCAGCATGAATGGTCACTACTACCGGGGCATCAATCGTCTGGTACTTTCCTCCGACCCTTACAAGAGCCGTGTGTATGGCACGTTTCAACAGATCCGTGCCAATGGTGGACAGGTTCGCAAGGGCGAAAAATCCACCATCGTTGTATTCTGGAAGAGTTCGGTAGAAAAGGACGAAACTACCGGCGAGACAAAGAAGATGTTCCTTCTGAAATTTTATCATGTCTTCAACTCCGAACAGGCCGATTTTGATGAGCAGGGCATCAAAAAGATTGCCGAGCTTCAAAACCTTGTTACCGAAAAGGTCAACTCCGAACACCTAGAAGCTGAAGCAATCATTGAAGGCTTTCAAAACGGGCCGGACATCCACTATTCCGATAAAGATGATCGGGCCTATTACGCTCCAATGGCTGACATGATCTCCATTCCGGACAAGAAGTATTTCAAGAACTCTTCAGCTTTTTATCGCACTTTATTCCACGAATGTGGGCATGCAAGTGGACATCCCAAACGTCTCAACCGTTTTGACGGAATGTCGAACAGCTTTGGCGATATACCTTATTCGAAAGAGGAACTGGTAGCTGAGCTTTGTTCTTCCTTCCTTGCCGGTATTGCACACCTTGACCTGGATATCCGCAATTCAGCCGCTTACATCAAGGGATGGGCATCGGCGCTCCGTGACAACCAGAAATGGGTCATGTGGGCTGCTGCAAGGGCAGAAAAGGCTGCCGATCATATCCTGGGCAATGTTCCCGCTTTCGCTTCAGAAGAAAAAACAACCGCAGAAGTGACCAGCAAGGTTCCGGTACTTGAGCCTGTCCTGGAAGATTTGCCCTTTTAACTGAAAAATTATTCAACAGAGCCATCCAGGGAAACCTGGGTGGCTTTTTTCATTCATCTTAAAACCTTAAAGAAATGAGAAATTATGCAAAGTATGCCGGTGATCCAAGACAGATCACAGCCCGGTTTCCCAGTAAATGCCATACCTGCGGGAAACAAATAAAAAAAGGTGAACAGATCATCTACTGGCCAAACGGCAAACATGCCGGTCATTTGGCATGTGATGAAGCTGATTACCGAAATTCATTAGCATCCTTTGAAGATGAAGAGAGGTACAACAGTCAGTACCACTAATTTTCAGATCCGAGCCGATCCGGGAAACCGGATCGGCTTTTTCTATACTCGTTGGGGCAAAGGTGCTTTTTTCTTTGATTCCAAGACAAAGAAGAAAGCTCAGCAAAAAAGAAATCCCTTTCGGGCAGCTTTTGAAGGAAAAGCAAGCAAAACCCCACGCACAGTTACTCAAAATTTGCAGCAAAGTTAAACTCATGAAAATGTTTTTCGCTAAGAGTGACCGCCTGAAGGCACCGTCGCCCTTCGGGTTCATTCAGATTTTGAAGGAAAAATCAGACCTGAACTCTTGCTTAAAATTTTCATTCCGTTTGTTCCCGGTGGCATAAATTTTTTCTTAAACCAAGGCGAGCCAGAAGCCTAAAAAAGTCTGTAGGGCAGCAGCAAAACAAATGACAAAGATCACCGCACCAGTACAGAAGCCAACCAATGGCGGAGCATCTAAGGAAGAAACCGCAGTTCTTGCAGCCGTCAAAACGGTTCTCAATCCTGAACAGAACAAAACCGAAGAAAAAAAGCCGGTTTTGCAGATTGAACCGGAAAAGCCGGTCATTCCCGCTCCGGAGTCAAAGAAGGAAATGACCATGCTGGAAAAAATCCTCAAGGTCGAAAATCTCCAGTTGGTCGTTGAAAAAAGGGCGAAACTGGTCCAGACCCGCTCAGAATTGGAGCGCTTCCAGATTTCCTCCAATGATTTCAATTGTTCCATGAGGCTGAACGATTCAGACGGAAACGTCTTCACCACCAGCTTCACTCCTGGAATCAAGAAAGTCATTGATTTTCTTAAATCATCATTCGATGCAAGCATCACCGATGTAGAAAACAAGATCACATTCTAAAACCTTCGGTCTCATTCACCAGAATTCGGGTTCCGGCGAAAGCCGGAACCTTTTTTTATGGTCGTAAAGCCAGGAAGAAAATAGTGTCCTTTATTATTCATGTTCGCCATTGTAGTATTGCTTCATGAATTCAACTTTTATCCGGTTGTGGGATGTTTTAGAGATCATGGAGTCCATGGATTGCCATGGAAAGCCGGTCAGGTTCCAGTTAAAATTTGTCACCGCAAACCGGTCAACGAAAAAGGGTGGGGATATTATTGAAATGAAGGATGCCCAGAAATGTTCATTTAGAACAAAACAGGGTAAGGAAATATTTGCCATAAAGAAGAGTGTTCCAACCATTGACCGGGTCACAAAAGACCCTCATCATTGGATAAATTCCACAAGGAATATCTTGCTTCCCAATGGACAGAAGCGAACGGTTCATATCCGGCTGATCATCGAATTCAATAACAAGAAAGTCTGCTACTGATGAAACAAAGGATCGTTTACGAAAACGAGGTTGCATTCATGCCGGGAGCCAAGGCCGTTGCTACATCCTACAAGAAAACCGAGGATGCAGCCACAGAGAAGGTAGTGATCCCGAAAGATTTCTCTTCCTGGCCCTGGTCTCCATGGGGTGACGATAATTTGTTTCCGCAGAATGTCCTGAAGGACCTGGAAAAGAATTCGATTGCACTGCGGGCATTAGAAAAACGAAAGACTGTCCATTATGGCCGTGGTATCCTGGCTTATCGTGATAAAGGCAAAGATAACCTTGGCGCCCCGATCCGGGAACCGGTCACTGATCCGGAGGTGGTCGAATTCTTAAGGACCAACCGGCTGAACTTTCAATGGATCGAGCTGATCGGAAGCCTGGAAATATTTGCAAATGGATGGGTAGAATTCATCCTGAACAAGGGAAAAGATAAGATCAACAAGGTTTTTGTGAAAGACCCGGCCTATTGCCGCAATGCAAAGATGGACAGTGACCATCCGTCACGAATTCCTTTTTTGTTCTATTCAGCGCAGTGGGATTTCAATCCGACCGAAACCGATGGATCATTGGTGAAGATTCCAATGTTCGATCCTGCTAATTACGACGGAAAACGTTATCAGGACCCGCAGTTTGCATATCCTGTTTTTTACCGGTCGTTCAATAAATCCTATTACCACCTTTCAGTCTGGAACGGAATACGTCAAAGCGGATGGCTCAGCATTGCCAACAAGGTTCCGCAGCTCAAGCAGGCTATCATGCGTAACCAAATGACCATCAAGTATCATATTGAGATACCCGATGATTATTTCATGAACCGGTATCCTTCTCCGGATTATACCCGAGAACAGCGTGAGTCGGCAAGAACAAGGGTACTGGAGGAAATGAACGATTTCCTCTCAGATGTCGAGAATACCGGAAAAGCCTTTCTCACATTCACCTTTTTCAACAAGTTCAAAGGTGAATACCTGGCAGGGTGGAAGATCAACGTGATCGACAATAAGCTTAAAGATGATGCTTATTTGCCGGATTCCCAGGCTGCAAATTCGGAAATATTGTTTGCCATCGGGGTCGATCCCTGCCTGGTAGGTTCAGGGCTTCCCGGCGGGAACCTGGGAGCAGGAAGCGGTTCGGATAAACGGGAAGCTTTCTGGCAACTCAATGCCGAGATGGGTATTTATCGGCAGATCAGTTTGGAACCATTGTATTTCATCAGGGATTTCAATAAATGGTCTCCGGACATTGAGTTTGATTACGTGACTGTGGATACTTCTCAGACCATGCAGGACCATCCGACAAAAATCGACAAACGAATTGATAAGAACATCGCATGACAAGGCTCATTGATAATCTGTCACAGGTTTTGACTGCTGCATCCATAAATGTCAGCAATTTGATTGAAAACTGGTTCCCGTATATTGATGAAGCCCAGGAAACCTTCATCAAACCGGTGCTTGGCAATGTTTTCTATGATCAGCTTCAAGACCTGATGGCCCTTGATCCGGTTCCTCCGGATGATGGAACCGCAGAAGCCAACCTAGTGAAACTGGTTGAGATGATACGCAAACCATTGGCGTTATACGCTCTATGGCTTGGCGCCGATGAATTCGGAGTTAGCATTTCATCGCAGGGCATCCAGGTCATTGAATCGCCAACCCACAAGATTGCACCCCAGTACCGGGTGCAGAACCTCAAAGAGAATTGGATCCGTCGTGCAAACACCTCGCTGGACCTTGTTCTGAAATTCCTTGATGAACATAAGGAAGATTACCCCGGATACGATCAACAGGATGCAGACCTGTTTATCCGTGGCACCCTTGAGTTCAACAGTGAGGTGGATATACGCGAGAGTAGACGGGTTTTCGTAAGCCTCAAACCTATTATCCGCTCTGTGGAAAAGAAGTATATACGACCTACACTTTCGGCGGAATTGTTCGATGAGCTTAAAGCAGCCTGGCAATCCGGTGAGGATTTGACACCCTTACAAATTGCACTTCTGGACTTGATTCGTCCGGCTTTGGCTCATCTTACCATGGCCAGGGCACTGCTTGAAATCTCCATTGACATTCTCGATTGGGGTATTTTCGATACTGCCGGCAATACGTTTGCCAACGTATCTTCAAAGCAGGCTTCCAACAAAGATCGTATCTCCATCATGGCTGAAGCCAATCAGAGGGATGGAGAATCCGAATTAAAAGCCCTTCAGCAATTCCTTGATGAAACGGCCAGCGAGGATGTTTACCCAGCTTATTTTCATTCGACCAGATACGCCGGAACAGTAAAAGCAGAAACCCGCAACGAATTTTTCAACAAATCCGATAACTCATTCTTTCTTGCATGAAGCCACTTGATTTTATTCTCCAGGATGTTTTTGACGTCATAAAGATCATTGCAATTCCGGTCATCGGGTTTTTCTTGTACCAATTTTATATAGGTGTTATCGCCTTAAAGAAATCAGTCGATAAGCTAATTATCCAGATGCAGTGCCGGGAAACTTACTGCACGGAAAAGCATAAGGAGATCGGGGATCACCTGTGCCGGCATGATTCCGGAATTGATGAAATGAAAGCAACCCTGGGTGATCATGGCGAAAGAATTTCAAAAGTTGAAGGTCAATTATCAAAATAGAAAAGTATGAACGAGAGAATTTTTAAAAATTGGAAAACTACCCTGACAGGCATTCTGATGCTGGCCGGTGGCTTAGCATTGGTCGGAATAGGAAAGGCAACCCTGACCGAATACGTGGTATTTGCCCCGGTTTGCTTTGCCTTGATCTTTGTCAAAGACCCATCATTCAAAAAGTAACATGGCAAAAATCGAATTGTTTGCCCCGAAGATCCTTCGGTACGAGGGTGGCTTTATCAATGATCCCAAAGATAAGGGAGGTGCTACAAATATGGGTGTCACGCTTGCTACTTGGAGAATGGTGGGTTATGACAAAGACGGTGATGGTGACATTGACGCTGAAGATATAAAGCTGCTTTCCAAAGAAGATGCCGTAAAAGTCCTGAAACTGAATTACTGGAACCGGTGGAAAGCAGACCAGATTACCAACCAGAGTATCGCTGAAATCCTGGTTGACTGGGTCTGGGGCAGCGGTAAATGGGGCATTGTCATTCCGCAACGGATACTGAAGGTGGTTGATGATG
>Ga0247841_10006239_pt1 | contig 18602 bp, 16 predicted proteins | sample LaCruzMarch2015__2_FD_192410 | JGI IMG/M metagenome (GOLD analysis project Ga0247841, IMG submission 192410) | Freshwater microbial communities from meromictic Lake La Cruz, Castile-La Mancha, Spain - LaCruzMarch2015_18m | ecosystem: Environmental > Aquatic > Freshwater > Lake | place: Spain... | reverse complement strand
TTTGCACAAACCATATTTTTTCTTTCGGCAATGAAGCACAGAAGAATAAATATCTGCCGGACTTAACAACGGGTAAAAAGCTCGGTGCCTGGGGGCTTACTGAAAACGTATCAGGCAGTGATGCCGTTTCGATGGCAACTAATGCGGTAAAAAACGGAAACCATTATATACTTAACGGCAGTAAAGTTTTCATAACTCAGGGTACCGTGGGCGAAGTGACAGTTGTTACCGCTGTGACGAATAAAGAGAATCCTAAGAAAGGGATATCGGCATTCATACTCGAGAAAGGAATGCAGGGATTCATCGTCGGGAAAAAAGAGAACAAGCTCGGAATGCGCGCTTCGGATACTGCCGAATTGATATTCGATAACGTCGAAGTTCCGTCAGAAAATCTCATCGGCAAAGAAAACGAAGGTTTCAATCAGGTATTGAAAATTCTTGACGGCGGCAGAATTGCAATTGCCGCACTCTCTGTTGGAATAGCACAGGGAGCGCTTGATGCCGTAATTAAATATTCCAAAGAGCGCAGGCAATTCGGAAAATACCTTGCCGATTTCCAGGCAACACAGTTTAAGATTGCCGATATGGCTACGGAGATTGATGCCGCAAGGCTTTTGGTTTACAAAGCCGCGAGCCTGAAAGACACCGGACAGAAATATAACCTTGAATCGTCTATGGCGAAACTTTTCGCAAGCGAGACGGCGGTTCGGGCAGCAAATGAAGCCGTACAAATTCACGGCGGATACGGATTCATAAAGGAATTCCCCGTCGAAAAACTTTACCGTGATGTTAAGCTGACGACTATCGGAGAAGGTACATCGGAAGTACAGAGAATGATAATAGCGCGAAACTTACTGAAAACGTTTTAATGCATATACGGAGGAATTAAATGTCATTTCTTGATAAGCTCGGATTTACGAAGCTCAAAGATGGATTAACGAAAACAAAAAACGACCTGTTCGGAAAAGTCAACAGGCTGATAAACGCAAAGAAAAAAATTGACGATGAATTTCTCGCCGAACTCGAAGAAATTTTCCTGACATCCGATATGGGAATCAATACTTCGGAAATTCTGATTGATAACATAAAAGAGCGCGCGAAACAAAATAAATACGAAACAGAAGAAGAGCTTAACACACTGATACAGGAAGAAATAAAGAAGATTTTTTCGGATACAACATCAGAATTCCGGACTTTCGACTTCGGAATAAAAAACAAGCCTTACGTTATAATGGTAGTCGGTGTAAACGGTGTCGGTAAAACCACGTCTATCGGCAAGCTGGCTTATAATTTCAGGAAAGCCGGGAAATCAGTATTAATAGGCTCCGCCGATACATTCCGCGCGGCGGCTAACGAACAGCTTGAAATCTGGGCAAAGCGGGCACAGGTTGACATTATTCAAAACCCGGGGACAAAAGATCCCGCATCTGTTGCTTTTGATACTGTCAAAGCGGCAATATCAAGAAATGTTGACGTTGTGATTATTGATACTGCGGGCAGACTTCACAATAAATCACATCTGATGGAAGAACTTAAAAAGATAAACCGCGTTATAAAAAAAGTATTACCCGACGCGCCCGATGAAGTGTTTATAGTGATAGACGCCACAACCGGGCAGAACGGGCTTAATCAGGTGCAGGAATTTATGAACGCTCTCGGCAGAATAACAGGAATAATTCTTACTAAACTTGACGGAACGGCTAAAGGGGGAATTGTACTGAAAATCAGCAAGGAGCTTAGAATACCAGTCAGGTTTATAGGAGTCGGCGAGCAGATAGACGACCTTCAGCTTTTTGAAAGCGAAGAATTTATTAAAGCGCTGTTTGAAAAATAAAATTCAGATATTACCCGAGCATCTCTATAATAAAATTGCGGCAGGCGAAGTAGTTAACAGACCGGGTTCAGTCGTAAAAGAACTTATAGAGAACTCAATAGACTCAGGCGCAACGCGAATCTGTCTTATTGTAAAAGAAGCCGGGAAAGCACTGATACAGGTGAATGACAACGGAAGCGGAATGACGGAAGAAGATGCCGCGATTGCTTTCCGGAGACACTCAACAAGCAAGATAAAGACTTATGATGACCTTGAGAATATTCTGACGCTCGGCTTCCGCGGCGAGGCGCTTGCATCAATAGCGGCAATTGCGCATGTTGAACTGAAAACACGTATATCAGATGATGATATCGGTACACTCGTCCGCATTGAAGGTAACGATGTTAAAGAAATCACTAAAATATCATCTGATAAAGGAACATCGGTTGCAATAAAAAATCTGTTCTATAACACACCGGGACGCAGAAATTTCCTGAAATCGAATCAGACGGAATTCAGACATATATACGAGACATTTGTTAAGCTTGCCATATCACATCCGGAGACGGAATTCGAATTTTATAATAACGACGATCTTCTTTTTAATCTTCCGAAACGTTCACTGCAACTGCGGATTCAGGATTTATTCGGTGATGATTTTGGGAAGACATTACTGAACGTTGAGAATGGCAATCAGATTATAAATGTAAAAGGTTTTATTTCGCGTCCCGGATTCACGAAAAAATCAAAACAGGACCAGTTTCTGTTTCTTAACGGAAGGTTTTTCACAAACAAAAGTCTGAATTTCGCTGTTTACTCGGCTTATGACGATTTAATCGAAAAAGGCAATTACCCTTCATTTTTTTTATTCATACACATTGACCCTAAAAAAGTTGACGTAAATGTCCATCCTTCAAAACTTGAGGTAAAATTTGAAGATGAAGGGGCTGTTTTTGGATTTTTAAGAAAGTCTGTCAGGGATACTCTCAGAAGCTCCGACCTGACTTTCGATATAGGATTCGGAGATTCAATTTCCTTTGAGAATGAACCTCAGAACCTTGAACATAGGGGCAGTCAGGGAGAATCTACAGCCGGATTGATAAAGTCAGAAACTTCGGACAGAGCCGGTTTTACGGGAGGGAATACTTCTTTCACACACGGCAATTCCGGATTCACGGAAGGGTTCAGGCAAGATAACGTAGGGTCGAGAATCCATTCAATCTTTGAAGCATCTAATCCGTTGAATGATATCAACAGTGATGAATCGGTCAGTCCGGCAGAACAAAACAGTCAGAGTGCGATATTCGAGCATACAAAAAAAGATGACACAGAAAAGTTTAACATCTGGCAGTTCAGGAATAAGTATGTGATGTGTGAAACGGAAACAGGACTTATGATTATAGATCAGCATGCCGCGCACGAAAGGATACTCTATGAAAAAGCTGTACTGCTTCTGAATTCACATGCGGCATTTTCACAGCAATTGCTGATACCCTTGAATATTAAACTTACTAAAATAGATTTCCACCTTGCTGAAAGTCTGAAAGAAGAACTTCAGAATCTCGGATTTAATTTTATTCTGCGTACCGGTTCTACATTAGAACTCACTGGAATACCTTCGGATATTAAGCCGGGAGATGAGCATAAGATATTTCAGGAACTCCTTGACCAGTACAAAGAATACGAAGTTAAGCTGAACCTCGAAAAACGGGACAACCTTGCAAAATCCTTTGCATGCAGGAGCGCCGTAAAAGCAGGCGACAGGCTTCTTAAACAGGAAATGGTTAGTTTAGTTGATAATTTATTTGCCGCTCAGATGCCATACGTATGTCCTCACGGGAGACCGACCGTAATACGTATCACAACAGAAGAGCTTGACAAAAGGTTTAGCCGTACGTAATTTACAAAGAAATGAAACATAAAATCCAATGGAGATGATATTTTGACAATAACAAACGGTAATGACAAGTTAATAGACTTCCGTTCACTCGGAGAGTACATAGGAGATAATAAAGAAAATCATAAAACGTTTTTTATGCTTTTCATCGAACAGACAAATATGCATTTAAAACTTTTGGGAGAATCTATTGCAAAAAGTGATTATAATGACATTTCGCTTATGGCTCATAAAATAAGACCGGTTTACGGAACTATGGGAATTGACGAGGGACACCGTTTACTTGTACAAATAGAGGAACTTTCAAAATCAAAATCCGACATCAAGGAAATACAAAATAAATTCGAAATATTTCATGATTTAAATAAACAGATATTCAATGAAATAAAAGAATATCTGTCTGAATCATAAAGCCGTTACCTAAGAACCTGACTCAATTTCTTTTGCTGTTTCTTTTACCGGGACTGTAAAGAAAACATAATCCCAGAGCGGATTGCTCACTCCATAAGCCGTATCCGGATCAACATAATGATGTTTAAGATGATACTCTTTCAGCCATTTGCCGAGCGGGCTTGTCATCTTCCAGTGATGAGTTGCGAAGTGTATAGTATCATAACAGACATAGCCCAGAATAAATCCGGCGAAAGCGGTTAATGCATAACTACCGAGCAGTGGAGTAAAGATAAAGAAAAAAAGAATTGCCAGCGGTAAACTCACCAGAAGAGGCATAACGAGCCTTGTTCTGTCCCGCGGATAATCGTGATGAACACCGTGAGCAAGAAAGTGAACCTTCTGCCCCAGTTCAGATTTCGGCTGATAATGGAATACCCAGCGATGCATCAGATATTCAAAGAATGTCCAGAATACAACACCAAGCAAAAAAGCAAGGATTCCGTTAGCCGCAGGGACAACAGAAAATCCGAAATAAGAAATAATTGCAACAGCCGGAATATAAATCACGACCGGAGTTGCCGGATGTATATGAGAAAAATATTCAAGAAAATTGTTTTTAAACAGTCTGACGGATTCATCCCGGTTTGAAACAAAAAGTTTTTTCGCCATCGTATTAATATTATTTTTAAAAACCGCATGAAAATAAGAAAATTTTTCTATTAATAATATTCTAATGCAAATATCCGTATGCAGAAATAAATCTCTCGCAATAAAGTGACTGAAGTATTATTTTGATGACTTTGAGAAATATGCATGAAACTTTTTTAGACAATAAATGTTACAGATTAAAAGTTTTTATTCCTCCTAAGCAAAGAGGTGCCGGGGATTATTGACAAACTATTGCTCTCCCGGTAACCTCTTTTATTTATAAATCATAAGGAAGTTTACATGAAGAAAATCAGTGCAAAAGAAGAGTGGCTCGGGAAAGCATCACAAGCCAGAACAAACGGAATGAAATTCACATCATTAAGCGGTAAGGAAGTAGATATATGCTATGGTCCTGAGGACATAAAAGGCGATTACGACGAAAAGCTCGGATATCCGGGAGAATTTCCCTATACACGCGGAGTTCACACAAACATGTACCGCGGGAAAATATGGACAATGCGGCAATTCGCGGGATTCGGAACGCCTGAAGACACAAACCGGAGATTCAAATATCTTTTAGAGCACGGACAGACGGGTTTATCAACGGCTTTCGATATGCCGACACTTATGGGCTGGGATGCCGATGCGCCGCTTGCGGAAGGCGAAGTAGGAATATGCGGAGTATCAATATCATCTCTTGCGGATATGGAAGTGCTGTTTGACGGAATACCGCTTAATAAGGTTTCCACATCAATGACAATCAACTCCCCTGCCGCCATGGTATTCGCTTTTTATCTTGCTGTTGCAGAAAAGCAGGGAGTTGCGTTTGATAAACTCCGCGGTACTCTGCAGAATGATATATTAAAAGAATACATAGCACAAAAAGAATTTATATATCCGCCGAAAGAATCAATGAGGATAATTACCGATATGATTGAGTACTGCACAAACGAAGTGCCTCAGTTCAATCCTGTAAGCGTAAGCGGATATCACATACGCGAAGCCGGCTCGACTGCGGCTCAGGAACTTGCTTTTACGCTTGCCGACGGGTTTGCATATATTGAGACTTGTATAGAGCGCGGAATGGATGTTGATACATTCGCGCCGAGAATTTCCCATTTTTTCAATTCTCATTTAGATTTCTTCGAAGAGATAGCTAAATTCCGCGCCGCACGCAGAATATATGCAAAACGTATGAAGAACAAATACGGTGCAAAGAACCCGCGTTCATGGATATTGAGATTTCATACACAGACTGCGGGCTGTTCTCTGACAGCACAGCAACCTGAAAATAACATTGTACGTACGGCAATCGAAGCGCTTGCCGCAGTACTCGGCGGCACACAGAGCCTTCATACAAACTCAATGGACGAGACACTCGCACTGCCTTCCGACAAGGCAGTGAAAATTGCGCTCAGAACACAGCAGATAATCGCATACGAGCACGGAGTTATAAATTCCGCCGACCCTCTCGGAGGAAGTTATTATGTCGAAAAACTAACAGACGACATGGAAGCCGAAGCGGAAAAATACTTTGAAGCGATTGACGCGCAGGGCGGTGTGATTGCATGCATTGAGAACGGATTTTTCCAGAAAGAAATTGCAAACGCGGCTTATACGTATCAGAAGGAACTTGACAGTAAAGAAAAAATAATAGTCGGTGTAAATGATTTTGTAGAAGCAAACGAAGTAATTGACATACCGATTCTTAAGATTTCAAAAGAAGTGGAAGAGAGTCAGGTAAAGAGGCTTAAAGAAATGAAAGCCTCACGCAATCAGAGCGACGTAACAAATTCTTTGAAAGCGCTTAATTCAGCGGCGCGCAACGGACGGAATTTAATGCCGCCTATATTAGACTGCGCGAGGAAATACGTTACTTTAGGCGAAATGTGCGCTGAACTGAAAGAAGTATTCGGGATTTACTACGAACACGCTGTGTTTTAGCGTAACTCGGTTTAACCGAGAAAAATAATAAAACAATTAAGACGGTTCTTTACAATTCATTATTTTCGACGAAGGAATAATATCCTTTGTTTTTGAATATAAGAAGTATCTCACTTATTCACTGTTCTCCGTTTTACCTTTGCTCTCAGTGAGATACTTTTTCTCTTCTATCTTCAATTCAATCAGTCTTTTCTCCCGTTCGAGTTCCTTTACCAGCTCTTCTTCACTTGGCAGGTATAGCATATATTTCGAGGCAAAGAGCTGTTTGTTTTCGTTTAGTACAGAGTATTTTACAATCGCTTTGTCTTTTTCAGTGCAGAGAATCAGTCCAACAGTGGGATTATTGTCTTTGCCTCTCTCTAAATCATCGAACATACGCACATACATATCCATCTGACCTACATCCTGATGTGTAAGTTTGCCTGTTTTCAAATCAATAAGAATAAAGCACTTCAGGTGATAATTATAGAAAACCAGGTCTATATAAAATTCACTGTTTTCTGTTGAGATACGTTTCTGGCGTGCTACAAAAGCAAAGCCCTTGCCTAATTCAAGCAGGAAAGACTGTATGTTATCTATGATGGCTTGTTCAAGCTTCGACTCATGCAGTTTTTGTGATTCGGGTAAACCGAGAAAATCGAGGATATATGGATTTTTGATAATGTCGGACGCAGATTCGATAATCTGTCCCTGTCGAGCCAGTTCCATTACTCCGGCTTTGTCTTTACTTTTAAGAAGTCTGGCAAAAAGAAATGTGTGTATCTGTCTTTGAAGATGAGGTACGCTCCAGCCTTCCTTCTCGGCTTCAATTTCGTAAAACAGCCGCTCATTTTTATGCTCTACTTTGGTGAGTGTGCGGTAATGTGACCAGCTCAATAACGGAGAGAAACCCCGAATTTCGCCGGTTTTCTCAATTGCAAGGCTCATGTCTTCCAAAACATCACAAGGCTTGTGGAGTTTTGATGATATTTCCTGAGATTCTCCACAAGGCTTGTGGAGAATCTCAGGAATACGATCTAAAAAAACCAGATGGAATTGCCTGAAATACCATAAATTGGTAGTAGAAAAACCCTTTCCATACTTTTGCGTCAGACGACTGGATAGCTCCAGAATAAGTTGTTTACCGTATTCCGCCCTCTCTTCTCCGCCCTGGATTTCCTGCACTATTTCCCGCCCGATTAGCCAATAGGCGATAACCATATTGCTGTTTACAGATTTGAAAACATTGGTCCGCGCTTGTTCAAGAATTGAAATGACACGTTCCGACAGCTTATCGCCCTTAACAACTATTTCAATCTGCAGATTTTTATCACTCATTCCATTTCCTCCTTATCAATCAAAATCAATATCTCCTGAAGTTCATCCACGCAGGCATTAAGTTCTGTAATCGCATCACCCGACAGTACTTGAGGTTCCGGCAGAGAGTTCGGGTCTTCGAGTCCTTCATATTCTTCAACTGCATGACATTCGAGTTTCGATATAGCTAAATCATCTTTAAACGGAATAATAATCCAATTCAATAAAGAAGAGTTTAGCCTGGTATCAATTCTTTTTTTTCTCGTAGCTGATTCTGATTCGCTCATTTCCAATCTCTTTTTTATTAATCGCAAATAGATTTTTCATATTAGTATAGCTGGATATAATGGAATTCACCCAAATTTATATATTAAACAGACAAATAAAAAATCAAAAATTTTAGAATTCCTTGCAGTAAAGGTTATTAATTTTTAGGTCGAATATTGTTAATAGATTTTCTTCATTTGATAAAGCAGTATCTCTTCTCCGGATATATGAGCCGATAAATTTGAACTATAAATATTCCTATAGCCGGTAATATTTTATTATATAATCAAACAGCTCTTTTCCGAAGTCCGATACTATTACTGTACTGTCAGGGTTCAGTTCAACATTATTCAAATACTGATATCTTAATATATCACCTTCCCGGTATTCGGGAACAACTCCGCAGAAAATAAAGCCCAGTGATTCAACGGATTTATTGAAATGCTGTGCGGCGGGATCAGAAAGAGGAACATTGAGATATACCACATCAATTTTATGCAGACGCAATTCCCTCAGATGAATTTCCAGTGCTTTCTCTATATCACTGCCGTAACTTATTATGTCGAGATGCGCAACACTATTATCCTGCCGGATTGAGACATCAATTACAGTTTGTTTTTCGAATTTCAATTCCGGGATATCTGATTTCTTATATAACCGTTTAATACCGCCGTAGTCATAAATTCTTTTAATTATATTGCTGTGTTCGCGGGGTAAGAAAACCGAACGCTCCGGTTCGGGGTTGAGTCTTGTATAGAACAATACAGCGGACTGCCGGGCACCTTGTTCTTCTTTGATTTTTTTAAATGATAATTCTTTGTTCAGATATCCGAGCATAATGCCTGTTTCTTTACCGCCCGTGTCAATAACTGCTTTCTGCGAATAACCGTGTATGGTAACTGCCTCCGAATATAATCCCAGCAGTCCATGTTGTTTCGCATATATAATTGCCTTACGTGTAATATCCCCGCCCAGATGCCTGTCACGAAACAAGGGATTAACCATCAGCATACACAATTCGGCTACTTCTGAATCTTTATACGGCTTTTCAACGGCGGCATGACCTATAAATTCATCTTCCGAAGTAACTGCAATAGTTGAAATAAGCATTCCGTTTTCAATCATTTCCCTTATACTTTCCTGACAATAAGCGAACCCGAAGTATGTATATCCGTAAGTCCGGTAAACTAATCGTTCAAGCTTAAAATATTCATCGGGGCGCATCAATCTGATTTCAACCGATAAATTTAATATGTCCCTTTGTATATCGTTTTTCGTTTTGCTTAATTCTTCTTTAAAATCATTTTCCCTCCGCTGATCCGGCAGTTTTTTTATCAGCTCAATTCGTTTCCCGTTCTGCCCAAGGTTTATAAATTTAATCTCGTCGGTATAATATTCCATTATGGTAAATCCGAAACCCTTCGTTCCGTCTTTTTCTTCGGAATCAAAATCGAACGGTAAACCTTTATCCTCGATTCCTATTATGAATCGTCCGTTTCTTCTTTCGACAATAATGTCAAAGTAAGCATCCGGTTCATTTATAAATGCATGTTTTATAACATTCAGACATGCCTCATCCGTCACCAGGGCAAGTTTATCAGCATCATCCCGGTTGAAGCCAATGTCAACTGCAATCTGCTTAACAAATGACAGAGCCGACAGTAATATTTTTCTGTCACTTTTAATTGTCAGCTTAGCCAATAAATCCTTATTACTATCCATAATAAATAATTTATTAATATTTAGATTTTATATCCGTTTTTCAATAAAAATATATACTGTTTATGACCCGCCGGAATCCCGGATATAGCTTAATATAGGTTCGAATGAATCCGTTGAAATTCGGTATAAACCGATAAACGGATGATCCAGAACATAAATCAGATACAGTACAAGTACGCTGACAAAAATCAGAATTGCGGTCATTAAATACTGATGCTTTAAATTTTTTGCACCGAAAAAGAATGTAAAAACAACCATAATAAGCGAGCATATAATTAACACTATCCATATTATTTCGGGTATATTCTCCCTGCTTTTTAACAGGCGCAGCCTTCTAAATTCCCCTATTTTATTGAGATTATTAAGAGATTCATTAAGGACACTATTATCAGGCATTTTAGATATTTCAAGGATTAAGAATATTTTATTAAGTTTCCCGAATGTATTAGCCGCTTTCATATTCCTTTTCCCGTCCGCCATAGATTCCCACTCTTCTTTTGTAACTATCATAACGTAATCTTTTATGGAAGTTTCGATTTGATTCCTTACGGTATCAGGAAAAGCGGAAGCTTCATAATAGAGGTCAAGCAAATGATTTGCTTCCTGTTCAATTATTACATTAGTTTCCTTCAGACTGTTCCATGTTGCATATACAACAAAAGCAATCAGAACCGCATATATAATACAGATGGCATTATAAATAAAACCGGCAACTTCATGATTCTCTTTAAGCAGTTCGGAAGGAACTTTTTTTCTTATTAATTTCAGTATTACAAGAATAATTGCAATACTGACAGACGTTAGTATTAATATGGAAACCAGAAAGTTAAATTGCAAAAATATTTTCATAACATACTTTTAATCAATGGTGAATACTTAATGTCAAATTGTAAATGTTGTTTTTTGAAAAACGAAATTATTTTTTCATGGCTGATTTTTTATCATTTTAACAATAACAATCTTTTTGTGTCCGTATAATCCCCTGACTGTAATCTGTAAAAATAAACACCTGATGGATAATTCATTCCGCTGAAGGTTACTTCGTAAGTTCCGGCTGATTGCTTTTCATTCACGAGTGATTCAACTTCTCTGCCAAGTGCATCAAAAACAGTCAATTTCACAAATCCTGCTTTTGGCAAATCATAGCGAATTGCTGTTGATGGGTTGAAAGGATTGGGATAGTTCTGTGATAATTTATAATTTGTACCGGTATATACTTCGTGTTTAATATAACCCGGATTTTTAATAAGCCGTATTGTATCAAGCATATAGTTTGAATCGTTATAAACAGTCATAAAGAATTGTGACGGAGTTACATCAATAGTAGCCCAGTTATAATCTTTAACTGATTTAACGGTGTAATATTCGCTTGTCGGATCCTGAAGCGGACCGCCTCCGGCGCCAAGGACCATGTGATGTATTCCGTTTAGATAATTATGCTGATAGAAATGACTGTGACCCGTAATAGCCATATCCACATGATTCGGTTCAAATACATTTGTCGTGATAATTCGCATTTCCGAGCTCGAGCCTTCACCCCCGGAACAGTATGCCGGCTTATGAAATATAACTATTTTCCATGTCTTTGTAGTTAAGGGAAGGTCGTTTTCGGCAAAGATATATTGCGCACTGCCGACTGAACAAGGCAATTCAGTATTTAATACAAGTATATGTATATTTCCGTAATCAAATGAATAATATGCCTGGTCTCCTAATGGTGAAGAAGGCGTTGAAGGCGCCTGCGAGAATGCCTTAGTGTTTTGTGTCCATCCTTCATGATTTCCTGCCGATAAAAAAAACGGAATCTTTGAAATCAGTGATAATTCATTTGTTCTGAAATATTCTGTTTTAAAAATTTCATAAGTACTGCCGTGACAGAGGTCTCCGCCGTTAAGATAAAAACGTGGATTGGCGGCTAACAGCAGTGCTGAAATCCGGTCGTGGACTTCGACCCCGGTACGGCAATCAGCCATCCACACAAACCTGAAGTTAGTTATCGCGTCAACTGCCGTTCTGAATGTTGAATTTGCGCTGATGGAAGAACCGTGTATAGCTTTGTAATTATATAATGTATCCGGAATTAAATTAATCAGCAAAACATTATGCATATAAGTTTTCGGTGATGCCGTTGTTGTATCAATGCTCTGAGATTTTGCAGTAAATCCGTAAGAAGTACCGAATCCGTATTGAACAGTTACGGTATCGGGCGTGTTAGTTTCTACAAGGACATAAACAGAGTTTTTTGTTACTGCCATCACATAAGGAGACATTATGATGCTGGCAACGGAAAGCGACGATATAAAAAATGAAGCCAGAAACAGTGGAATAATTAATTTTTTCATAATATAATAATTTTTTTATTTTATTAATAACATGCGTTTTGTATCAGTAAAATTGTTCGTTGTCAATCTATAAAAATAAACCCCGGATGAATAGTCCATTCCGTTGAAAGTTACTTTGTAACTGCCGGGAGCGAGTTTTTCGTTTACAAGTGTTGCAATTTCGCGACCAAGCATATCAAAAACTTTTAATGTTACAAATTGATAATTGCACATTGAAAATTGAATATTGGTAGTCGGATTAAACGGATTGGGATAGTTCTGTGATAATGAAAATTTCGATGGTGTTTCCGAGCTGATGTTTTGTATTCCGATTGCTTCTCCGCCTGCACCTCTGAATCGTTTATAAAATTCCTGATAGTAAAGATTATTTACTCTCGGGCTGAATATAAAAAGTAGATTTTCATCATTATTATAAGAAAACCCTAATCCCCAGTTATAAGAACCTGTTACGGCTATTTTATTACCTGCCGTAGAATTTGCATCTATGATAAGATACTTATGATGAAGCAACCCCGTCGTAGAATCTACATATACATCTGCGGGAGGATTCCAGGCACCCGGCACAGATAATCCTTTCATTCTCCTGAATACAGTTCTGACTTCATTGGAGCAGGTTAAATCAAAGACACCTTTAATCTGCTTTCCGTTGTTAAATAAAGTATGCATTGCATCTTCAATTTGTTCCAATTGAAAACTATATATACAGAAAAAAACGCTTTTTGTCGTTTTGGTTAAAATAAGATTGCTGAAAAAATTCTGGACACTGTCTGAAGGAGAAAAATATACTTCCATTCGCGTACCTGCCACGTTCAGGATATGAGGAACATTATCAACCTTCATAGGTCCGAATTTAGCCCGCGATATAATCGGCATATCGGTATGCGAGCCCCACATTTCTTCGAACTCTCTTGTATATAATGCACAAAGAGATTCATCCTGAATTACAATAACATTATTTCTATCTTGGTTAAATTGTGCATGATCAACATTCGTTGAACCTGTCCACAAAAATTTTATATTTGTATTTGTATTATACCTGTAATCAAAAATAATGAATTTATTATGCATAGCATGAGTAGTATCATAATTTCTTTTTATAACCGGAATCCCGTGTGCAATTAGAGTATCTATTAGAGGTGTATTAGGTGTGCTGCAATTAACGAATCGAATTTTTACACCGCGGTTTTTTGCATTAATAATTGCTGTTGCTATCGAATTATAGTATTCAAAATCGTAAATTGCTATATCAATGCTGTATTGAGCGCTATCTATTCTGCTAATCATTAAATTTTCAAAATTCTGGTTTCCTTTTGCTTTCTCTCCCGTACTGACCGTAGTGTCAACGGAATGGTTAAAATAAACTTCCACCCTTCCAGTGGATACGGACTGTGTAATAAAATATCCCGAATCCAGTGTTGTTCCGCCTGCGTTTTGAGAGGCAATCTGATATTTATATATTTTTGCCGGCTGGAGATTAGTAATGGGAATAACATGACTCGTCACTGAAGCTGAATTGTATATTGAATCTGTAAAAATTAGCGCCTGATAATTTGAATCGGGAGCCATCCATCTTATCCTTGAATCCGCAGGTGAATCCGTTGTCCAGTAAACGGTGACACCGGTTTGAGTAATGTTATCATACGTCAGATTAGTAATAACAGGTCCGCTGGCGATACAATAAGAATTCAAAGACAAAAACACGACCATAAAAATACAAATTGAGTAAATAACTTTTTTCATTCTGAATATATTAATTTTTAGTAATAATTTATTTAAGCAGAATTAGTTTTTTTGTGTCTGTATATCCATCCGTTTAAAATCTATAAAAATACACTATATATTATGAGTAATATCTATCACGGCATGACCTTTTGCTGTCATTCCATATCAAACTCACATACATTTCCCGGGAATATATCAAACCCGGGTCAAGTACATAAGAAAATGTATCTATACGTTTTATTATTAGTATTACTTAAACTAATTATTGAATACCAAAAAGACAAATATTTAATAAATCCGAACTTATTTCAGCAGTTCAATAACTTTATCGCTTTTCTTATCTTTTGCAACGTCAAGCGGAGTTTTTCCGGAACTGTTCTTTAAGTTTTTGTCGGCTCCGTTTGCAAGCAAAACTTTTGCCGCATCGCCGCTGTTATATTCCGCCGCGTAATGCAAAGCAGTTTCATCTCCTTTATTCTTGATGTTTACATTCGCTTTGTTCTTGATAAGCATTTCAATAATTTCCGCACGGTTTTGTCTCGCCGCACCAATTATCGGAGCAATTCCCATATCGTCATTTACGTTCGGGTCCGCTCCTTTCACAAGAAGAATCTCTACAATTTCCTTATTACCGTTAAATGAGGAGATTCCGAGAGCAGTTTCTTTCAGAAAATCCGTTGTAACTGCTTTCACGAGTGTCGGATCTTTGGACAGATAATCTTTTACCGTTGCAACTTCATTAGCTTTTACGGCTTTAAAGAAATCCTCCGGGTTAATTTTTTCAGTAACCTTCTGGTCAGTTTTTTTATTATCGGCAGTTTTATTATCATCTGTTTTTTCACCGCAGGAAAATAAACCGATAAGACAGAAAGCGAGAACAAATACAAGTAAATTTTTCATTTTGTTTTAATTTAATTATTAAAAAATACCTCCACCATATCAGTGGAAGCAGAGTTCGTAACTATATTATGAAATAAGCAATAAAATATTTTAATTTTTAAAACAATACAGCATCAGGATGCTCGTGAATTTTATTATATTTTTCTTGAAATACAAGTTATTATTTTTTCAACATTTCGCAATTTCCATGCCAAAATATTTTGTACATTATGTATAATGGTTATGTTTGAGATATATGTACGGATTCCGGCTTAAAACCTGCCGGAACGAATAAGTGTTGTGTACACAGGGCGAGGAACAAATATGCAGGTTTCCGTATAATTTTTGCAATGATTTTCGTATCTTGTAAATTCATTAAAGATTATTGCGTTATATCATTCAGTTGAAAATTCTCAAGCTAATAGAATTAATAAGACCGAAGCAATGGCTGAAAAACCTTTTTGTTTTCGCGCCGATTTTATTTGCGGGACATCTGCTCAATACAAATTTGTTTTTGAAAAATATACTCGCTTTTATTGCTTTCTGCGGTGTATCGAGCATTGTTTACATAATAAACGATATTTCGGACGTAGAATCTGACCGGGTCCATAAGAAAAAACGGTTTCGCCCTATAGCATCACAGGATGTTACAGTCAGGCAGGCGTTATTTTTCGCCGTAATTATCGCATTGATTACAATCCTTATTTCGCTTAAACTGAGTTTTCTTTTCGCGGTTTTTATAATATCCTATTTTGTAATAAATCTTTTTTACAGCTTTTCTGTCAAGCATATAGTTATACTTGATGTTTTTTTTATCTCAATAGGTTTTATACTGCGAATGGAAGCCGGCGCCGCCGCAATCGGCGTTCCGATTTCAAGCTGGATGATACTGACAACAATTTTTCTTTCGCTCTTTCTCGGCATTTCAAAACGCCGCGCCGAACTTTCACAGCCGGATTCGGAACATGTTGACAAGCAAAGGAAAGTTCTAAGTCAGTACGATGTTCCGTTTACGGATCAGATGAACACTGTTGCCGCAACCGGAACCATCATCTGTTACGCTTTATATACGGTTTCCGAAAAGACAATAAATACTTTTCATACGGAAAATCTTATTTACACGACTCCTTTCGTAATTTACGGTATGTTCCGTTATATGTATCTGATTCATAAAAAGAACCTCGGAGAAAGTCCGGAACAAATTGTCACAAAAGATATTTCGATAATAATCAACGCCTTCTTCTGGTTCATTACGGCATTCCTGATTATTTATAAGGATAAATTATTTTCCGTATTGAAACTTTGAGCTTAATAACTCAATTAAAATATAAGCTAAATTCAAATCCTTCTCAGTACAAGTCAGAATTTATTTTAATGTTCTGCACCGTAACATGGGGGTTCAGCTTTCCGACAATAAAACTCGCTCTCGATTATATTTCGCCGAATGCTTTCATTTTTTTAAGGTTTGCGGCTACACTGATAATATTCTACGCATTTTACAGAAAAAAGATAAAGCAATTTGAACGGAAAGCCCTGATTCATGGATATATACTCGGTGTTTTTCTTTTTATAGGATTTATCACACAGACTATCGGACTGAAACACACAACGGCGTCAAATTCCGCTTTTATTACGGGAACTTACATAATACTCGTGCCGTTTGCACAAATTTCGATAGTCAGAATTAAACCAAAAATCGAAAATATTATCGGTATAGTCATCGTCTTATGCGGACTGATTATGCTGACAGGAATCAGCGATACTGACTTAAATTCCGGAGATTTCCTTACTTTGTTCTGCGCCGTAGCTTTCGCATTCCATATAGTTTATCTGGATAAGTATTCAAAGCAAAGCGATACACTAACCCTTGTTTACGGACAGTATTTAGCGATGACGGTACTGAGTTTCTTTTCAATGATATTAATGGAAGGAGTTTTCTACAGCGAGTTCAAGCTTGAAATAAACGGTTATCTGATTTTTGTTACGCTGTTTAACGGATTATTCTCAACATATATCGCTCTTTTTTTAGCGATGAAATTTCAGAAATATACGACACCGGTTCGAGCCGGGCTGATTTACAGCTTAGAGCAAATTTTTGCCGTGTTCTTTGCTTATTGGATTTTAAGCGAAATGATGGGCAAAACACAGATAATCGGCGCAGTGATTATACTCGGCGGGATTGTATTTTCGGAATTTTATCAGGAAATAAAAAGAAGACTTACACCTGAAAAGATTTGAAAAAACTTAAAATAACCGTAAAAGGAATAGTACAGGGCGTCGGATATCGTTATTATTGTTTTAAGAATGCCGGGTCACTGGGTCTCAAAGGATATGCAAAAAACCTCATTGACGGAAATGTAGAAATAATGGTTGAAGGTGATAAGGGATTACTCGAAGAGTATATATTATTGCTGAAAGTCGGACCAAGGTGGTCAAAAGTTACATCTGTAATCGTTGAAGAGCTCCCTTACAGGGGAGAATATAAAGATTTTTCGGTTTATTAAAAACCTTGTATTAATCATCAAGAAAAATTATTATTGTCTTTGAAATTAAACTATTATTCAGGGATATAAGTCTACTGCTTATTAAATAAACCAAAATTTGAATGAAGAAAGTAAAATCAGTCACAGCGGCTTTTGCGTTATCTGTTATTCTCTGCAGTACCGCTTTTTCACAGCAGCAGACAGTTTATAATTTCCTTAAACTCGACGTTGATGCGCGTTCATCGGCAATGGCAGGCAACTTTGTCGCTCTGCCGAATGACGCCAATGCGATTTTTTATAATCCCGCCGTACTCGCAACAGGCAAGGGCACCAAAGCATCAGTCGGTTTTTTCAAATATCTGCTGGATATTAATTCCGGCAACGCCGCTTATACAATGAAGTATAAAGACCTCGGTTACATCGGCGCAGGAGTCCGCTTTGTAAACTACGGGAGTTTCGATAAGTATGACGAAAACTTCAATCAAACCGGAACCTTCAGTGCGAACGACATCGCCTTATCTTTGGGATATGCAAATCAGTACAAAGAGAGGTTTAATTACGGCGCGAACGTAAAATTTATTTATTCATCTATAGATGAATACAGCTCTCTGGGCGCCGCAGTTGACCTCGGCTTTTTGTATTATGTTCCCGAAACATATTTCGGAGCTGGAATCAGCCTGCTTAACCTTGGAACCCAGCTTTCCTCATATTACGGCACACGCGAAGATCTGCCTCTCGATTTAAGAATCGGCGTCAGCAAAAAGCTCGATTATCTTCCGCTTACTTTTACTCTCGGGCTGACAAATCTGACAGATTCTTACGATAAATTTTACGACCGTTTCAAGAATATTATTGTAGGCGGCGAGCTTACAGTCAGTGATTATGTTACATTTAGAATAGGTTACAGCAACCCTCAGAGGCAAAACTTAAAAACCGGCAGTTCAATCGGTATAGCAGGATTTTCGGCTGGTTTAGGTATTAAGTTCATGGAAAAATACCATATTGACTATGCGTTTAATTCAATGGGCAAAATCGGCTCCACGCACAGGTTTAACATCGGATTCGACCTTAATTAAAATATATTATATCGGGCGGGATTTCAGAACAGATTAATTTTTACGCCGTCCTGTCTGATTTTCTTAGTCAGTTTTTCTACTTCTTCGAGAGTCTTATTCAGATTATTGAAGAATTTATCG
>Ga0247841_10006237_pt1 | contig 18604 bp, 22 predicted proteins | sample LaCruzMarch2015__2_FD_192410 | JGI IMG/M metagenome (GOLD analysis project Ga0247841, IMG submission 192410) | Freshwater microbial communities from meromictic Lake La Cruz, Castile-La Mancha, Spain - LaCruzMarch2015_18m | ecosystem: Environmental > Aquatic > Freshwater > Lake | place: Spain... | reverse complement strand
GGCACGTCCAAGATGGAAATGGCGCGACTGGCGGAGAAATTCCACTGGGGGTCTTTACCATAAGCGTTTATACAATACAGGATGGCTATGGAAGCATTTAAATGTCCAAGTTGCGGTTTGACGACGTGGGGCAACTTGAAGTTTTGCCCGCATTGCGGCGCCGCGCTGAATGTCACCTGTGAAGCCTGCGGCTATTCGCTGCGTTACTTCATGGCGGTGGGCATGAATTTTTGCCCGAAATGCGGTGGGAAAATGAAAACAGACAGCAAACCAAAAACCCATGAGAAAAAGTCATGAGCGATGAAATGACGACGATCCTCGAGCCGAGCGCCATGTCCGACTTTGTCGAGACGGATTACATCAAGGACATAACCGGGCGGGCCCTGTGTTATTTCGAGGCGGGTTTCCCGGTGCATTTCCGGGGCGTGTCCGGCACGGGCAAGACAACGCTGGCCATGCATATTGCCAACAAGATCGGGCGCCCGGTGGTGATGATCCGCGGCGACGAGGAATTCACGACTTCGGATCTGGTCGGCGGCGAACATGGCTATCGCTTGCGCAAAGTGGTCGACCGCTTTATTTCGCGGGTCTTGAAAACGGAAGAGGACATGGTGAAGCGCTGGGTGGACAACCGCCTGACGGTTGCCTGCAAGTACGGTTTCACGCTGATTTACGACGAGTTCACGCGTTCGCGCCCGGAGGCCAACAATATTCTCCTGTCGATCCTGCAGGAGAAGATGATGGATATGCCGATCGGCCGGGGCAACGGCGAGCCGTATCTGAAAGTTGACCCGAATTTCAGCGCCATTTTCACCAGCAATCCCGAGGAATACGCCGGGGTACACCGCAGCCAGGACGCTTTGCGCGACCGGATGATCACGATTGACCTGGACAATTTCGACTACGAGACGGAAGTCGCCATCACCCAGGCCAAGTCCCAATTGCCGCGCGAGCATGCCGAATCCATCGTCAACATCGTGCGCGGCCTGCGCGAGTCCGGGAAATGCGAATTCTCGCCGACGGTGCGCGGCAGCATCATGATTGCGAAATCGCTGACGGTGTTGAAGATGGTGCCGTCCCTGTCGCCGAAGTTCATGCAGTTGTGCCAGGATATCCTGGCATCCGAGACCAGCCGCGTCGGCTCCAAGACCAACCAGAACCGGGTCAAAGACATCGTGCGGGAACTGGCGGAAAAGGAATTGAGCGGGAAGAAAGCCCCGCTGGCCGAAAAAAAAACTCGCATAAAAACGCGGACGAGGCTGACACGCTGCGCCTTGTGGCGGGCGCCTGACTGGCTGCTTCTCCATCGTAACACACCGAGGGTGCCATGAAAATATCGGGAACGCTGAAAGGGCTGCAAGAGTTGAAAACACTGGGCAAAGCCGCAAGACGCTGCATGCCGCCGTTGCGCAAGCCCACCAACCTGAACAAGAAAAGCAACGGCTGAACAAGTATCCAAGCGAAGCTGCTTAACGTGCGGGAGGCACAATGCGTGATGTTGACAAACTGAAGGGACTCCACGGGGTAAAAACGCTGGGGAACGCCAAAAAGCGCTCTATTTCGCGGGTGCAAAGTTCCACCTACTTGGATTTGTACATGATGGAGAAGGAGGCCGAGCGGTTGGAGAAGGAATCGCTCCGGCTGGAAATGCGCCACCAGCAGATTGCCGCGCGGCTCAAGGAAATTGCCGAGTACCGCGCGACCGCCAACAAAGGCAGCAGCACGACCAAGAAAGCGGACAAGGAAGAGCCGGAAGAGGTCGCCGCGCCCAAGACATGGAAGAAAGTGTCGTTGCGCTATTAACCCGTGTTCCCGCGTGACGCCGCGACGCCGCGACGCCGGAATGCACCAAGGAGCAGGCCATGAGCAAGAACGAGCAGAGCATGAGCATCGACGACGCCGAGACGACGATCAGCACATTCCTGCATAAAAAATTAGGGCGGGAACCGAAGATAACACGGCTGGAGAAAACCGAGCAGGGCTGGATTGGCGTTGCGGAAGTGTTTGAGGAAAGCTCTTTCATCAAGTCCTTGGGCTTGGCCACCAAAGTGCAGGACAAGAACATTTATCAAGTGACCTTGAATAGTGCGTTGGACGTGGTGGGCTACAAGCTGAAGAAAGAGAATGTCGAGGATGAAGCATTAGGGGACAAAAATGGCTAATCAACAGATGACGCATCCCAACAGCAGCACGAATCTCGCCGACATACTCGAGCGCGTGCTGGACAAGGGCATCGTGATCGCCGGCGACATAAAAATCCAACTGGCCGACGTGGACTTGATCAACATCAAGATCCGCCTGCTGGTGGCCTCGGTGGACAAAGCCATGGAAATGGGGATAAACTGGTGGCAGCAGGACTCGTATTTGTCCAGCAAGGCCAAGGAGACGGAAATGGAAAAAGAGAATGAGATGTTGAAGAAGAGACTGGATGTGCTGGAGGCGCAATTAGTGGCGCCGCCGGCACGAGCACGCTAATGCACAGCATAACTTTCAAGGGAGTGCGCGATCATGACAAAAAATAATAAAAAAGACGAAGGCGGGCCGGATCTTGATTTCGGCTTGGGCAAGCTCTGCTTGGGCGGGCTGTTTGACGGGATCGGCAAGCTGGTTGACCTTGCCCAAAAGCTGGAAGCGGCCGGCGGCGAGCTCAAGAAGGAGGGTGAAATAAACCTGGGTGGTTTGAAGAAGGACGGCCAACCGCTCAAGGGCGTGTTTGGCTTCACGATCAAGACGGCCACGGGCGGCAAGCAGGTGGTGGAGCCGTTCGGCAACATCAAGAAGACGCCGGCCGGGCCGGTGGTCGAGGAAGAGCGCGAGCCGCTGACCGATGTCTTTGATGAAAAGAAAGAGATTGTGATCATGGCGGAAATGCCGGGCGTCAGCAAAGGCGACATCAGCATTGACCTGAAAGGCGACATTCTCGAGCTGTCGGCCAAAGGCGGCAGCCGCAACTACCGCAAGGAAATCCTGCTTTCACAAAAAGCCAAGGCGGAGCACATGACGCACAGCTTTAACAACGGGATCCTTGAAATACGCATCAAGAAGCAGAAATAGCGTGCGGCGCGGGTGGCGCGCGACTAGGCGTGCGCGCCGTGATGTTGTTGTAACACAGGAGGTTGCTTTTGAAATTAACTTTGTTTGGCGGGAAAGGCGGGGTTGGCAAGACGACGTGCGCCTCAAGCACGGGTCTGCATTTTGCCCGGGCCGGCAAGAAGACCCTGATCATTTGCACTGATCCGGCGCATTCGCTGGCGGACAGTCTGGACCAGAAGGTCGGCGAGGCCGTCCTGCAAGTCAAGGGCGTGGCCAACTTGTGGGCCTTGGAAGTCAACGCCGAAAAAACCCTCGACGCCTTCAAACTGGAATACGAAGACGAGATCAAGAACATCATGGACACGGCCACCCACCTGGACAAGGATGACATCGAATCCATGTTCAAGTTGCCGGTGCCCGGAATGGATGAGCTGATGGGCTTCAAGACCATTATTGACCTGATCGAGCAAGCGCAGTTTGACAAGTACATTGTTGACACGGCGCCGACCGGGCATGCCCTGCGCCTGCTGAATTCGCCGTATTTGATAGACGACTGGATCAAGGTCATGGCGAAGATGCGCTGGAAATACCGGTTTTTGGTCAAGACGTTTGCCGGCAAATATGTGCCGGACAAGAGCGATGATTTCCTGATGTCCTTGAAAAAGACGGTGAAGCGCATCGAATCGCTGCTGCGCGACAGTGCCCAGTGCGAATTCATTCCGGTCACGATCCCCGAGCCGATGGCGATTTTGGAAACGGAGCGCTTGATGCAAAGCTTGGCGGATTTCAACATCAGCGTCCAGCAGCTGGTGGTCAACAATGTCATGGAATCGGACGGCTGTGCGTTCTGCCGCGAGCGCAAGCAAGGGCAGAAGAAGTACCTGCAGGAGATCCGCGAGAAATTCGGCCATCTGAAAATCAACCTGGTGCCGCTGCAGGAAAAGCCGGTGATGGGGATTGCGGAACTGGACCGGGTTAAACAATATATTTGTGTATGAACCGCAAGGCGACGACCAGCATGAGCGCACACAAAAGCGAGTTGATCTTGAAAGTCAGGGAATCCCTGACGAAAGACGTGGGCAGGACGATTGCCCGAATGGATCCGCAGGACATGGCGGCGCTGGGGCTGGACGTGGGCGGGATTGTCGAGCTGGAGGGGAAAAGCAAGACGCCGGTGCGGGCCATGCCGTGTTATCCGGACGACCGCGGGCAGAAGATCATCCAGATTGACGGGATAACCCGGGAAAACGCGCAGACGTCCTTGGATGAGAAAGTGACGTTGCGCCCGGTTGAGTATGCGCCTGCCACGAAAATAACGCTGCAGTCACTGACCGTGTCCGGCGCGTTGAAGGATGGCGACGCTAAGTATATCGGGTCGTTGGTGGAAGGGCTGCCCGTGAGCGCCGGCAACCGCATTCGCACCACGCTGTTCGGGACGAAGACCTGTGATTTCAAGGTGCTGGACACGGCGCCCAAAGGCGTGGTGCTGATCAATAAAAGCACGGTCATCCGCATGGACGTGAAAAAGACGGGCGAGGACGGCGCGCCGGCCCGGATTTCCTATGAAGACATCGGCGGGCTGGGCGTCCAACTGCAACGTATCCGCGAGATGATCGAACTGCCGCTCAAGTATCCCCAGGTGTTCGAGCGGCTGGGCATCGAGCCGCCCAAGGGGGTGTTCCTGTACGGGCCGCCGGGCACGGGGAAAACGTTGATTGCCCGGGCGGTCGCCCATGAAACCGAGGCATATTTCACGCACATCTCCGGCCCGGAGATCATGGGCAAATTTTACGGGGAAAGCGAAGGCCGGCTGCGCGAAGTGTTTGCCGACGCAAAGAAGCATGCGCCGTCGATCATTTTCATTGATGAAATAGACTCGATCGCCCCCAAGCGCGAAGACATGGGCGGGGAAAAGCAGGTGGAGCGGCGGGTCGTGGCGCAGCTGCTGTCACTGCTGGACGGGCTCGAATCGCGCGGCAAGGTGATTGTCATCGGCGCGACAAATATTCCGAACACGATTGACCCGGCCTTGCGGCGGCCGGGCCGCTTTGACCGGGAAATTTCGATACCGATCCCGGACAAGAACGGCCGGCTGGAGATCCTGCAGGTGCACACGCGCGGGCTGCCGCTGGCCGAGGACGTCAGCCTTGAAAAGCTGGCGGCCATCACGCATGGTTTTGTCGGCGCCGACCTGGAAGCGCTGGCGCGCGAGTCGGCCATGTCGGCCCTGCGCAAGATCCTGCCGATCATCGATTTTGAGATGGCCGACATCCCCTATGAAACGCTGATGTCGCTGCAGATCGGCATGGACAACTTTCTCGAGGCGATGAAGGAGATCGAGCCGTCCGCCATCCGTGAAGTGTTCGTCGAGGTGCCGGACGTCCGCTGGGAACATGTCGGCGGCCTGGACAATATCAAGGATGAATTGAAGGAAGCCGTCGAATGGCCGTTGAAATATTCGGAGATATTCAAGAAAGCCAACGCCAAACCGCCCAAGGGCATTCTGTTGTACGGCAAGCCCGGCACCGGCAAAACACTGCTGGCCAAAGCGGTTGCCAATGAAAGCGGCGTCAATTTCATTTCGGTCAAGGGGCCGGAACTGATCAACCGCTATGTCGGTGAATCCGAGCGCGGCGTGCGTGAAATCTTCAAGAAGGCGAAGCAGGCCGCGCCGTCCATCCTGTTCCTGGATGAAATTGACAGCTTGGTGCCGCGGCGCGGATCGGGCGCCGATTCGCATGTGACCGAGCGGGTGATCAGCCAGTTCCTGACCGAAATGGACGGGATTGAAGAGCTGAAAGGCGTCATGGTGCTGGCGGCGACCAACCGCAAGGACCTGATTGACCCGGCCTTGTTGCGCAGCGGGCGCTTCGACCTGTCGTTTGAACTGCCGTTGCCGAATGCGGAGAACCGCGAGAAGATTTTCGGCATTCACACGGCGAACAAGGTCCTCGCCAAGGATGTGAATCTGCGGGACCTGGCGGGCCGGACCGACACCATGGTCGGCGCCGACATCGAGTTCATCTGCCGCAAGGCGGCCATGTTTGCGATCCGGGAATTCATCGAGAACAACCGTTCTGAAACGGACGACTGGCAGAAATGTTTCAAGATTTCCAGCAAGCATTTTGACAAGGCGATTGCCGTGGTTGCCGCGCAGAACGATGACAAAAACAAAACACTGTAGGAATACGGCCATGCCACCGGTGACGGGAAAATACATTTACGGAATGATATCACCCGCGCGGGACAGCGCGGCGGTGGCGGGCATTGGTGATGCGGCGCTGCAGACGGTGACGCGCGGTGATTTTTCGGCGGTGGTGGCGGACGCCGAGATGGTTGCGTACAAGAACATGGATCGCAGCTTTCTGGCCGCGCGCTTGCTTCAGCACCAGAAAGTCCTCGAGGCGCTGATGGGCATGGGCTGCACCGTTATTCCGGTGAAACTGGGCACGATCGTGCGGGATGACCAGGAGGTCGGTGTGATCATCGACAAGAGCCGCAGCCTGGTGCGCAACCTGTGGGACAAGATCAAGGGCACGATTGAAATTGACATTGTGGCCACCTGGCCTGATTTCCCGGCGGTGATCAAGGCGCTCGGCGAGGACAAGGAGATCATGGAGTATAAAGCCGCGCTGCTGGCCCGGGCCACGCCGATAACGGTGGAAGACCAGCAGCAGGCGGGCCGCTTGGTGATGCAGGCATTGGCCAGCCGGCGCGCGGCCCGTGCCCGGCGCATCCTGGATGCGTTGACGCCCGCCAGCCAGGAGGTGCGCGTGCATGCCGACCTGCATGAGCAGATGGTGTTCAATGCCGCGTTTTTAGTGCAGTCACACGCGCAGGCACGCTTTGACGCGGACGTCGAGTCCATCAATGCGGCGTGCAACAACGAGTTGAAATTCAAGTATATCGGGCCGCTGCCGTGTTACAGTTTTTATACCCTGGCCGTTGACCAGTTCAGCTATGCGGCGCTGGACCAGGCGCGCACAGCACTGGGGCTGCCCGCTACCGCGACCAACAATGAAATCAAGAGCGCCTACAAGCTGAAGGCCGCCGCCGTGCATCCGGATACACAACCGGGCATGTCCGCCACTGCCCAGGAATTTGACGAGCTGCACAAGGCGTATGCCATGCTGCTGGACTATTGCGGCGCCGGTGCGTCCGGCGCGCCCGACGTCCCCTGCTCTTTTTTTGAGGAAGCGGTTCAGGCCAATTCATTCCACGTCACCCTCCAAGAAAATCCATGACACCGGAAGGCAAATACATCTACTGCATTATTCTTTCAATGCATGACCGGAATTTCGGACCCATCGGGGTGGGCGGCCGGCGCGATGAGGTGTTGACCATCGGCTATGAAGACCTGACCATGGTGGTCAGCAATCATCCGCTCGCCAAAATCAAGAGCAGCCCGGAGAATCTGCTGGCGCATGAGCGGGTGATCGAGGAAGTCATGAAGGAATTTGCCAGCGTGCTGCCGATCCGTTTCGGCACCATAGCCGCGAATGCCGACGAGATCAGGAATCTGCTGGGGCGGCGCTACCGGGAATTCAAGAATTTGCTACGCGACATGGAGCATTTCGTGGAGCTGGGCGTGAAAGGGACATGGCGGCACATGGACGTGATTTTCAAGGAGCTTGAGAAGGAGAACGAGCAAATCCGCAAGGAGAAGAAAAAAATCAGCAGTCATCCTGGCGAGCACGACTTGGAGGCCCGGGAAAAGATCGGGAAAATGGTGATGGATGCCTTGCAGGTGAAGAAGGCGGCGGAGGCGGATGCAGTGGTTGAGACGCTGCGCCGGTGCGCGTATGAATTCAAGGTCAACAACACCAGCGGTGACGAGCAGTTTCTGAATGCGTCGTTTCTGGTCGGCCGGGGCCGCGAGAAGGAATTCGACAATGTCATGAACGAGCTGGGCGAAAAGTACAAGAACAGGATCCACTTTGCCTATGCCGGTCCGTTCCCGGTGTTCAATTTCGTCAATATCACGATCTATCCGGAAGAATGGGAAAAGTAAATGGCGGACGTCCCTGCAAAGGAAGGCAAGTACATTTATTGCATCATCGCCGCCGCTGAGCCGGAAACCTATACTAGTCGCGGCATTGGCGCGCGCGGCGATGCCATCTACAGCGTGTGTTGTGACGGGCTGGCGGCCGTGCTGAGCAATTCGCCGGTGAAGCCGCACAGTGCGACGCGCGAAAACCTGATGGCGCACGAGATCGCCATCGAGGAAGTGATGAAGCAGCACACCGTCCTGCCGGTGCGCTTTTGCACGATCGCGGCCAGCGATGACCAGATCCGCGAAATACTGCAGAAGGAGCACGCGCGCTTCACGGATTTGCTGGACAAGTTTGCCAGCAAGAAAGAGCTGGGCGTCAAGGCGATTTTCAAGGAAGAGGTGATTTTTGCCGAAATCCAGAACAAGTACAAGGCCATCACCGATTTGAAGGCGTCGATCATTTCACTGCCGGCCGAGAAGACGTATTTTCAGCGGATGAAGATTGGGGAAATGGTCGAAGCCGCGCTGAAGACCGAAGTGGAGCAGCTCAAGCACGAGATTTTGCGGCTGCTGACGCCGCTGGCCGTGGAAGTGAAAATCAACAGCACGTTTGGCGAGCGCATGATTGTCAACGCCGCGTTTCTCGTGGAGAAAGACGCCGAGGAGAAATTTTACCGGTGCGTCAACGACATTGATGCGAAACACGGGGCGCGGATGAAAATGAAATATGTCTGCGAAGTGCCGCCGTTCAATTTTGTCAACCTGACCATCAAGGTCTAGGAGCCGGGCATGTTTTTACTGGATGACCTGCTGCTGGCGCCGTTGAAAGGCCTGATCTGGCTGGCGAGCAAGGTTGATGAAGTCGCCCAAAATGAATTGTATAACAAGGACACGTTGAAATCCAAGCTGATGGAACTGCAGTTGCGCTTTGAATTGGACGAAATCAGCGAGGAAGAGTATGTCAAGCAGGAGGCTGAATTGCTGGAGCGCTTGAGCAAATCCATGGATGACAATGAAAGCCCGGACAAATAAATGAGCGCTACCACGTACATCTACCTGTACTGCGTCACGCAAGAGCCGCCGCAATTGGCGCGCGCCGGCGCGGTGGATGCCGCCCTGTATTGCCTGGCGGGCGCGGGCCTGTATGCGACGGTCAGCAACGTGCCCGCGCATGAATTCAGCGCGGAACAACTGGAAAACAATTTCAATGATCTGGCATGGCTGAAGCACCATGTTGCGCGGCATGAAACGACCATCGAGGCGCTGATGAAAGCCACGCCGGTCATTCCATTCAAACTGGCGACCGTGTTTTTCAACGCGGCGAATGTGCAGTCGTTTCTGGAGCAGTATGCCGGCGAACTCACGCAGAAATTCATGGAACTGCGCCACAAAGAGGAATGGGGCCTCAAAATATACTGTGCCGCGGAAGCGTTGCAGGATAGCCTGCTTCTGGAAAGTGACGTACTGCGCGACCTTGACCAGCAGATCAAGGCCGCGTCACCGGGCAAAGCATATTTGCTAGGCAAGAAGAAAGTTGAAGTGCTGGCCGTGGAATTAGAGCACGGCATCGGGCGCTATCGCGCCGCCTTTCTGGAGCGTGTGGAACCGCTGGTGTGCGCGACCAAACACCTTGAACTGCAGCCGCGCAAAGCCACCGGGCGCACGGACGACATGATGTTGAACGCGGCGTTCCTGGTAGAAACGGCAAAGGTGGCGCGTTTTGCCGCGCTGGTAGACGAGCTGGCCGCGGCGTTCGCCGCCAAGGGCTTTGCTTTCAGCAGCACCGGCCCGTGGCCGCCCTATAATTTTTGCCATTTGACGGAACGCTGAATACCGCCATGACCGCCATTTCCCATAAATCCGAGGAAGTCACGCTTTTGGAAATATTGGACAGGGTGCTGGATAAGGGCGTGGTCATATCCGGCGACATTGTCATTTCGGTGGCCGACATTGATCTTATTTATTTGGGATTGCGGGTGCTGCTCAGTTCGGTGGAGACAATGGAGAAGATGAAAGGCGTGGCAACCGCGGGAACCTCGCTGGCGGAGCAGGCTTTGTAATGGCGCCCCACCAGATCTATGTGTACTGCATCATCAACGCCCCGGCAGACATCAATGAAACGGTGGGCCACCAGCGCATTTACAGCATACCCTGGCGTGACCATGCGGCGGTGGTCGCCGACCTTGACGCCCCGCTTGCGCCGCATGAGCACATGCCCGCATGGGCGTTGACGCACGAACAGGTGGCCGAACTGATGATGCAGCGCTTTACGGTGCTGCCGATGCGCCTGCTGACCATGGTCGCCGACCGTGCCGCGGTGCTGGCGCTGTTGCAGGAGCATGCCGATGAATTCAATGCTAATTTCTCGCGGCTGGCGCACAAGGCGGAATACGGGCTGAAAGTCCTGTGGCCCGCGGAGCAGATCAAAGAGCGCCTGCGCCGCGACAGTGCCACTGCGGCAGTTGATGAACCCACTGCCGCAGTGTCACCGGCAGCTCTGTACATGAAAAGCAAATTTGCGACGTATACCGTTGAGCAGGCGTTTCAGAAAGAAGCCGCCCGGCACATCGCCGCGTTGGATGCCTTCTTTGCCGGCATCGCCGTTGAAAAGCGGCTGGTGCAATTGCCGACGGAAAAGATGCTGCTGAATGCCGCATATCTGGTGGAACAATGCCGGCAGCCTGACATCACCCTGGCTTTCGCGGCCATGAAGCAGGCGCACCCCGGCATGGTCTATCAGTTCAGCGGTCCATGGCCGCCGTACAATTTTATTGTGATGGCCAGGAAAGCAGCAACGGACGCCGGCGCCGGCATGGCGGCGGTACTCAACAAATTACTCGCCTAACCGGCAGGGAGGCCGCACCATATGCTTGAGAACGTTGCCTCAGATTCCGCGGACGAGTTCATCGAGGAGATTGAGAAGCTGCAGCACGCCCTGCCGGCGCGGATTGACGCCAACCCCGAGAATGTGGAAAAGGGCTTGGCAAAGCTGGTGCTGACGCTCCTGGAATTGATCCGGCAGCTGATGGAAAAGCAGGGCATGCGCCGGATGGAATCGGGATCGCTGAGCGAGGCGGAAATCGAAAAGCTGGGGGAGACGTTCATGAAGCTGGAAAATAAAATGAAGGAATTGCAGGACCAGTTCGGCCTTAAGGATGAGAGTTTGAATTTAAATTTGGGCCCCTTGGGCAACTTGATGTAGCGGCAGGGGTTGTGATGAATGATGAATGTTTTGATATTTGATATTTGATATTTGATATTTGATATTTGATATTTGATATTTAATATTTACTGCTGAATATTGAATGTTAAATGTTGAATATTGAATGTTGAACCGTTAGGCGGCTACGGGCAGAGGGATCGTCACCCGCAATGCCGCGCAAGGAACCGCCGACAACTTCTGCACCTCTGCAACCATAAATTATCGTGCGGCACGAGAATTTACGCGGGATGTGCGGCACGCCGCACGCCGTGCGGCGGCTACGGGCAGAGGGATCGATCGCGGCATGCATGTCCGCTTCTGCACCTCTGCAACCATACATTCTCGTGCGGCACGAGAATGTATGCGGGATGTGCGGCACGCCGCACGCCGTGCGGCGGCTACGGGCAGAGGGATCGTCACACGCAATGCCGCGCAAGGAACCGCCAACAACTTCTGCAGCTCTGCAACCATAAATTATCGTGCGGCACGAGAATTTACTTGACTTCCCGGCCCGATAATCGTACTATATCCAATGCTATGTAACAGGATTTACTCATGGTTTTCAGGGGGGTAGTTGAATGAACAACCTGAAATATGATGTACGCTGGGGAGCGGATACCTATCATGCCATTTCCGGCCGGCGTTTGCAGGGCTGGATTCGCTCGGGCAAGATCCAGGCGGGTGAAGTAGTGGTCTGGCGCAGCGGCCTGTCCGGCTGGCGCAAGGTGGAAGAGTTAGAGGAGCTGGCGCCTTTCTTCAGCAAGCAGGAGCCGGCGTTGGTGAACATACCCGACGCCGCGCCGACGCCCGTCCGATCTGCGGCACAACACGGGACAATCGCCACGATTCTGCTGGTCGATGACGAGAAGGATTTGTGCTGGCTGCTGTCCGAAGCCCTGACGCACGAAGGCTATAACTTGCACACCGCAAACACCAAGCGGAAGGCACTGGCCATGCTGGCGAAAGAAGCGCCGGACATGGTCATTCTTGATCTACAACTGCCGGATGGCAATGGCATGAGCATCATACCCGCCATCCGGAAAGCCAGCGCCAAGACGCTGATATGCATTGCTTCCGCCTATGGAACTGCGGCGAAGAGAGAGGAGGCGAAAGCCATGGGCGTGGCGTATTTTATTGACAAGCCTTTTGACATCGAAACCATCTTGAACATCATCCGCTAAGCCGCCCCGCCGCAAACCATGAACCACCAGACCACCATTCTGATTGTCGACGATGACGTGGAGTTGTGCGCCATGCTTGCATCGGTGTTGACCGATGCGGGCCATCGGGTGAAATGCCTGCACGGCGGCGGGCAGGTGGTCAAAGAGCTGAAGAAGACTGCGCCGGACGTTATCCTGCTGGATGTGTCGCTGCCGGACGCGGACGGGATGCAGGTGCTGAAAGAGGTGAAGCAGGCCGACCCGGACATGGCGGTCATCATGCTGACGGGTTTTGGCGGGACCAAGGAAGTTGTGGATGCGATCAAGGCGGGCGCGTTCGATTACGTTGTCAAGCCCTTTATCAGTGAAGAGCTGCTGCTGGTGATTACGCGAGCCATGGAGCATCGCGCGCTGAACACGGAGATGAAGTATTTGCGTGCGGAGCTGGCGAAGACGGCGGGTGCCCGGACGATGATCGGCGAGAGCGCGGTGTTCCAGCAGATGCTCAAGAAAATCAAAGCCATTGCGCGGACGAACATCACGGTGGTAATCCACGGCGAAAGCGGGGTTGGCAAGGAATTGGTGGCCGAGATGCTGCACCGGGAAAGCCCGCGGCATGCGCAACCATACATACCGGTCGATTGCGGGGCGATCCCCGAGAGTCTGGTGGAAAGCGAGCTGTTCGGCCATAAGAAAGGGGCGTTTACCGGCGCCATTGCCGACCACAAAGGCAAGTTTGAGCAGGCGCAGGGCGGCACGCTGTTTCTGGACGAAGTCGGCAATCTGCCCCTGCTGGCGCAGACCAAATTGCTGCGGGTGCTGGAAGACCGGAAAATCTGGTGCTTGGGCGGGGGCGCCAAGGCGGTGGCCATCGACGTGCGCATCGTGGCGGCCAGCAATATTGACCTGGCGGGCGCGGTGCAGCAGAACAGTTTCAGGGAAGACCTGTTCCACCGGCTGAATGAATGCACCCTGTATGTGCCGCCGTTGCGGGAGCGCAAAGAGGATATCGGCATCATCGCGAATCATTTTGTGACCCAGGCCAACGACGAATTGCATAAGAACGTGAAAGGGATTTCAGCGGCGGCGTTGCAGCGGATGCTGGCGTACGGCTGGCCCGGCAACATCCGCGAATTGAAGAATGTGGTCAAGATGGCGGTGTTGTCGGCGGAGTCCGACTATATCAGCGAGAGCGACTTGACGTTGAGCGCGGCGGCGCCACCCGCCGACCTTGGCGGCACTGTTGGATTGCAGCCGGAGCAGACGCTTGAGGATGTGGTCGACACGTTTGAGAAACGCCATATCCTCGCGGCGCTGCAGCACGCCGGCGGCAACAAGGTCAAGGCGGCGGCGCTGCTGCATCTGGATCGCAAATCGTTGTACCGGAAAATGAGCAAGCTGGGGATCGGCTGAGATGAGGGTTCAGGGTTCAGGGTTCAGGGTTCAGGGTTCAGCGGTTCAGCGGTTGAGATTTGAGATTTGAAATTTGAGATTTGACATTTGAGATTTGACATTTGAGATTTGAGATTTGAGATTTGAAATTGAACGATGAACGACGGACGATGAACGGTGGTTAGTTTTAGAAACACAGGCACAGGGATTGTTTTTCTGCTGATCTTCGGGTTGTTGGCGGCGGGCATCATCAGCACCGGCTGGCTCTACTCCCGGCACTACGAGCAGAACTACCGCGCCGAGGTGGAGTGCCAGCTCTCGGTCATTGCGGATTTAAAGGTGAGTGAACTGGTGCAGTGGCGCAAGGAACGCATTGGCGATGGCGCGGTCCTTTTCAAGAACGTATCCATCTCCGCCTTGGTGCGGCGTTTTCTGGAAAGGCCGGCGGACGCGGACGCGCAGCGGCAGTTGCAGACGTGGCTTGCCAAATACCAGACCCAATACCAATATGACCAGGTGCGCCTGCAGGATACGCAGGGCGTCACACGCCTGTCCGCGCCCGCCGGCCTGCCGGCCGCCTCCGCCGCGCTCGCCGCGGGCATGGCCGACGTGCTGCGGACGGGCCGCGTGGCGTTTCAGGATTTTTATCGCAGCGAACAGGATCAGCAGGTGCATCTGGGCGTCTTGATCCCCATTTTCGACGAGCAGGCTGGCGGCCGGCCGCTGGGCGTCATCTTTCAGCGCATCGATCCGACCATCTATCTGTACCCGTTCATCGACCGCTGGCCGACGCCCAGCCAGACGGCCGAGACGCTGCTGGTGCGGCGGGACGGCCACGCTGCCGTCTACCTCAACAACCTGCGCTTTCAGACGAATTCGGCGCTGAACCTGCGCATGTCCTTGGAACGCATCGCCACGCCGGCGGTGCGGGCCGCCTTGGGCGAGGAGGGCATCATCGAGGGCGTGGATTACCGGGGCGTGCCCGTGGTGGCGGCCATCCGCACGATACCCAACTCGCCGTGGGCGCTGGTGGCGCGCATGGACATTGCGGAAGTGTATGCGCCGCTGCGGGCGCGCCACTGGCAAATAGTCGGCATGATCGGCGTCTTGCTGATTGGCGCCGCGGCCAGTATGGGTCTGCTCTGGCGGCAGCAAAGCGTGCGGTTCTACCGCGAGCGCGCGCTGGCCATGGAAGCGCTGCACGCGGCGGAGGTTCGCTATCGCCTGCTGTTCGAGTCGACCAAGGACGGCATGCTGATCCTGGATGCCGGGACCGGCATGGTCGTGGATGTGAATCCGTTTTTAATCGAGCTGCTGGGCTATTCGCGCGCAGCGTTCCTCGGCAAGAAGGTGTGGGAACTGGGCTTTTTCAAGAACATCCTTGCCAGCCAGGACAATTTTGCGGCATTGCAGCAAAAGGAATACCTGCGCTACGAAGACCTGCCGTTGGAGACCAGCGACGGGCGCAGCATCGAGGTGGAATTCACCAGCAATCTGTTTTTGGTGAACCATCAGCAGATGATGCAGTGCATCATCCGCGACATCAGCGCGCGCAAGCGGGCCGAGCGGGAAATCCGCACGCTCAACGCGGAACTGGAGCAACGGGTCGGCGAACGCACGGCGGAATTGGCGAGCGCCAACAAGGAACTGGAAGCGTTCAGCTATTCTGTCTCGCACGACCTGCGGGCGCCGTTGCGGCACGTGCAGGGCTACGTGGACATGCTGGCGCGCGAGGCCGGCAGCCTGCTTTCGGACACGGGCCGGCGCTATATGAAAACGATTGTGGACGCCAGCCGGGAGATGGGCGAACTGATTGACGAGCTGCTTGCGTTTTCGCGCATGGGCCGCGCGGAGATGGCCGGGACGCATGTCAATCTCGACAAGCTGGTGCAGGACACGCTGCGCGATTTGGCGCCGATCACGCGCACGCGGAACATTGTCTGGAACATCCCGCCGCTGCCGGCGGTGCAGGCCGACCCGGCCATGCTCAAACTGGTCTTTTCCAATCTGCTGGGCAACGCGGTCAAGTTCACGCGGCCGCGCGACCCGGCGGTGATTGAAGTGGGCGTGCTGGAGCAGGGGCAAGACTCCCCTACTCCAGTTCTCCAGCCCTCCAGTACTCCAACTCTGCCGCACGCCCTGGTGTTCTTCGTGCGCGACAATGGCGCCGGGTTCGACCCGCAGTATGCCGACAAATTATTCGGCGTGTTCCAGCGGCTGCACCGGGCGGACGAGTTTGAAGGCATCGGCATCGGCCTGGCCAACGTGCGGCGCATCATCGCGCGCCACGGCGGGCGTACCTGGGCGGAGGGCGCCGTGGGCAAGGGCGCGACGTTTTATTTTACGCTGCGGGCGGCCAGATGAAGGCAAGGGTTCAGGGTTCGGGGTTCAGGGTTCAGGAAAAGAGATGGACAATGAAGCCTGATGAATATCGAATATTGAATCCCGCCTTTGACGGGACTCCAAGCAGCAAGGAATATTGAAATATGAAGGAAAGACAATTCGATTTGCAGGATCGGTTTATTGACTACGCGGTACGGATTATACGACTTTCCGCAGCCATTCCGGACAGCAAAGCTGGCAACCATATTTGTTCGCAACTATTGCGGAGCGGCACATCTCCGGCGCCAAACTATGGCGAAGCACAGAGTGCGGAATCCATAGCCGATTTCATTCACAAACTCAAAATTGCACTGAAAGAACTGCGGGAAACTGAAATTTGGTTGAAGATCATTATGCGCTCTGGACTAATTGAGCCCTCTGGGCAGCTCTCTCCGCTTCTCAAGGAAACGGATGAGCTGATCTCTATATTGTTCAAGAGCGTGAAGACAGCCCAAAAAAACAAGAGGGAGAAGGAAAGAATATGAAGAGGCATTATTCAACTTGGCTATTGGATATTCCTTGTTGGTTATTGGATATTCCGCGGCGCTGCCCGCAATCGAATATTCAATATCGAACACTCAATATCCAATTTGGATATTCCGCGGCGCTGCGCAATCGAATATTCAATATCGAACACTCAATATCCAATTTGGATATTCCGCGGCGCTGCGCAATCGAATATCCAATATCGAACACTCAATATCCAATAATGAAGCAATCCTGAATCCTGAACCCCGGAGGCACCCATGACCATCCCCCTGAAATGCATTTTGCTGGTGGAAGACAGCCCGCGCGACACCGAGTTGACGCTCGATGCCTTGGCGCAACACAACCTGGCCAACGAGGTCGTCGCCGTGCGCGACGGCGCCGAGGCACTCGATTACCTGCAGCGGCGCGGCCCGTTCGCCACCCGGCCTGCCGGCAACCCGGCCGTCGTGCTGCTGGATCTGAAGATGCCCAAGGTGGACGGCATCGAGGTGTTGCGGCAGATCAAGAGCGATACGCAGCTCAAAACGATACCGGTGGTGGTGCTGACCTCGTCGCGCGAAGAAAAGGACTTGGTCACCAGCTACCAACTGGGCGTCAACGCCTACATCGTCAAGCCGGTCCAGTTCCAGGAATTCGTCGAGGCGGTGAAACTGGTGGGCGCATTCTGGGCGGTGGTCAACGAGCCGCCACCGGGCTGCATCCGTCCGTTGCGGCGCATCCTGCCGATATGACCATAGCGGAGGCTGCCATGACTACCCCGGTGCAGATTCTGTATCTTGAAGACGACGCGCGCGACGTGGAACTGGTGCGCGACACGCTGCAGCAAAGCAGTTTGGCCTTTGCGCTGCGGATCGCGTCCAACCGCGCGGACTACGAGGCCGCGCTGGCGCAGACCCGTTTTGGCTTGATCCTCTCGGATTACCGCCTGCCGGATTATGATGGCATGGCCGCCCTGGCCATGGCGCGCACGCACCAGCGCGAGGTCCCTTTCATTCTGATCTCGGGCACGTTGGGTGACGAGCAGGCGGTGGACTGCGTGCTGCGCGGCGCGACCGATTATGTGCTGAAGCAACGGCTTAACCGGCTGGTGCCGGCCGTGATGCGTGCGCTGGCCGAGGCGGCGGAGCATCAGAAGCGGTGCCAAGTCGAGGAGAAGCTGCGCACGCACCAGATCGAGCTGGAGTTGCAGAACGAGGAGCTGCGCCGGACGCACGCGGCCTTGGACGCGGCACGAGTGCGCTATTTCGACCTGTACGACCTGGCGCCGGTGGGCTATGTCACGGTCAGCGAAACGGGGCTGATCCTTGAGGCCAATCTCAGCGCCGCGACGCTGCTGGGCGTCGTCCGCAGCGCACTGGCCACACAGCCGCTCTTCACCAACTTCATCCTCAAAGAAGACCAGGATGTCTACTACCGGCATCTCAAGCAACTGTTTGCCACCCTTTCGGCAAGCTCAGGGCAGGCGGGCGCGCCGCAGGCCTGCGAACTGCGCATGGTGAAAAAGGACGGCACGCCCTTCTGGGTGCATCTGGCGGCCAGCATCGCGCAGGAACCTTCGACGGGCGCAGAACCGGCTGCCAGCGTCGCGCCGGTATGCCGGATCGTGCTGAGCGACATCAGCGCGCGCAAGCTGACGGAAGCCTATCAGGAAATGGGCCGGGAAGTCCTGCAGATATTACACGAGCCGGGCGCGTTTTCGGATGCCGTGCGGCGCGTCCTCGACGTGCTAAAGCGTCAAACTGGCTGCACTGCCGTAGGCATTCGCCTGCAAGCCGGAGACGACTTCCCGTATATTGCCCAGGCTGGTTTTGCCGATGATTTTCTGGCCACGGAAACATCGCTGGTCGCGCACACCACGGATGGCGGCGTGTGCCGGGACAGTGACGGCAACGTCAGTCTGGAATGCACCTGCGGCCTGGTCATTTCCGGCAAGACCGACCCGCGCCATCCGCT
>Ga0247841_10006236_pt1 | contig 18604 bp, 15 predicted proteins | sample LaCruzMarch2015__2_FD_192410 | JGI IMG/M metagenome (GOLD analysis project Ga0247841, IMG submission 192410) | Freshwater microbial communities from meromictic Lake La Cruz, Castile-La Mancha, Spain - LaCruzMarch2015_18m | ecosystem: Environmental > Aquatic > Freshwater > Lake | place: Spain... | reverse complement strand
CGCGCACATGGATCAGGGTGTTGGCGGTCCCCAGGTCGATCGCCAGATCGGTGGAAAAAATGCCACGAAAACGTCTGAAAAACATCAGGTCTTTACCTTGAAGAAACGGGGGCGCGGCGCCCGCTCGACCCGGGGGCCGGGGTGCATCCGTTGGGGTCCGCTGGGGAATCCGCTGGGGAGTCCATCAGAAAAGAGGGCGGTAATCTAACAACGTAGCGCGCAGTCGGCAAGGCGGGGCGGCGCGGGGTCGGCGCGCCGGCCCGGCTGCCACCGTTCGGGAGGGGGTTTGCAACCCCGTCCCGAACGGTGGTGACCGAGATCCCGGGTACGTTGTCGTTGTCGTTGTCGTGTCGTTGTCGTAATCGTTGTCGTAATCGAACAATCCGACCACGATTACGACAACGACAACGACGCCCGGCGCGTGGGAACGTCCGGCGGGACGGGGTTTGCAACCCCGTCCCGAACGTTTTCCTTCGGTCCCTTGCCGGCCTCCGCGCCTTCGGTTGGCGGGACCCGTGCTAGGCTATGTTGCTAACCGCCACCGCCCCGGGAGACGCCCATGTCGCAGACCGCCCTTGCCGAATCGCATCGCGCACGGCCTGAACCGGCCGGTGCCGCGCCGCCTTCTCATGCCGGCCGCTACGTCTCGGAGGAGGAATACTGGCGCGACTACTACCTCGACTCCGACGTCCACTATGAATGGAACAACGGGCGTCTGGAGGAAAAGCCGGTGTCCAACTACGAGACCTTCCTCGTCTACCAGTGGTTCATGCTGCTGCTGGAGCACTTTCTGACCGCCCGACCCATCGCCAGGATGGTCGCGCTGGAGATGGGCTTTCGGCTGCCGCTGCCGACCGGCACCGTCATCCGCAAGCCCGATTTCGGCGTCGTCTGCAACGACAACCCGCAGCCGTTGTTGCCGCTCGATGCGTCCTATCGCGGCGTTTTCGACCTCTGTGTCGAGGCCCTCTCGGATCAGGAGCGCCGCGACATCCTGCGCGATACGGTGGTCAAGAAGGCCGAGTATGCCGCCGGCGGCGTCCCCGAGTATTACATCCTGCACCGCGCGCCCGAGCAGCAGGCGTTCTTCACCCGCACGGCGACGGGCGTCTATGTCCCCATCGCGCCGGACGACGGCATAATCCGCTCGCGGGTCTTGCCCGGCTTACAGTTTCGCGTGGCCGACCTCTGCCGCCGGCCCGCACACCAAACGCTGCGCGATGATCCGGTCTACGCCGCCTTCGTGCTGCCTGGCTGGCGCGCGCTCGAGGAGCGCGCCGCGGCGCAGGCGCAGGCGCTACGGCAAGCCGAGGGGCTGGCTGCGGCACAGGCGCAGGCCTTGCAGCAGGCCGAACAGCACGCCGCCGCCGAATCGCACCGTGCCGACGACGAGTCGCACCGCGCCGCCGCCGAGGCACAGGCGCGCCGACAGGCCGAGCGGCGCGCGCAGGAGGCGGAGCAGGCACTTGCCCGGCTTCAGGCACAACTGGCAGGCCGCGACGTTGCGCAGTGACCGGCGCCGAGCGGCACGGCAGCGAATACTCCGGGACGAGACGGGGTATGCGCCCCGTCCGGCCCGGGACGCGGCGTCGCAGTCGTAGCCTGGATGGAGCGCAGCGAAATCCAGGTCCCCGCGGCAAGCTGCCGATTTCTCGTGCGTCCGCGGGGCCGCCCCGGATTCCGCTGCGCTCCATCCGGGCTACGGGTCGCTCGCAGCGCTGTAGGTCGGGTTAGCGAAGCGTAACCCGACATTCGCGCCACCCCGCCCCGATTGCCAACCCGCCCCGCGGCGGGTATAAACCCCGGCAACCAAGGCCACCACGGACACCCCGATGCCCCCCGCCGGCCCGGACCGCGACCGCCCCTTCGAGCTCTTCGTCAGCTACTCGCACAAGAGCGAGGCGGTCAAAGACCGTCTGCTGACGAACCTCTCCGTGCTGGAACGCCTGGGGCTGGTCTCCACCTGGACCGACCGCGCCATCCCACCCGGGGCACTCTGGCGCCGGGAGATCGAAGACGCCATCGCCGGCGCCGACGCCGCGCTCTTCGTCGTCTGCGCGGACTTCCTGGCCTCCGGCTTCTGCATGGACCAGGAACTCCCGGAATTCCTCCGCCGCCAACGCGAGGACGGCACCCTGGTCCTGTTCGTGCTGGCCGACCACTGCTACTGGAAGGCGATCCCCGCCATCGCCGAGCACCAGATGGTCCCGCGCGACGGCAAGCCCATCGTCGCCCACACCCCGCGCTCCAAGGCCTATACCGCCGTCGTGCAGGAGATCCACGCGGCACTGGAGGCTCACCGGGCCGAGCATGGCCTGCGCCCGCGCGCCCCGCGGCCCGTCCCGACCCTGCCGACCGACGGCACCCAGGACGCACTGGCCCGCATGCTTGCCGAACTCCCCGGCGCCACCGCCCGGCTCTTCGGCCGCGAATCCGAGCTGGCCCGACTCGACAGCCTCTTCGGCGCCGGCCCCCCTTTGAGACGCGGCGGCGTCCTGCTCTGGGTCGCCCCCGGCGGTGTCGGCAAATCGGCCCTGCCCCGCCGCTGGATCGAGTCCCAGGCCTGGCCGGCCGGCACCCGCTTCATCGGCCACTCCTTCTACTCCCAGGGCAGCCGCGACCAGACCGTCAGCGCCCGCGCCTTCCTGCTGCGCGCGCTCGCCGCGCTCGGCGACGCGCCGGAGCCGACCACCTCGGACCATGACCTGGGCCGCCTACTCGCCGAGCGCGCGGCAGCGGCGCCGACCCTGCTCGCGCTCGACGGGCTGGAGCCGCTCCAGCAGGCCGCCGACGACCCCAAGCTCAGGGGCCGGCTCAAAGATCAAGGCATCGCCGCCCTGCTCGAAGGGCTCGGGCGCGCGCCGGGTGAGGCACTGTGCCTGGCCAGCTCCCGGCTGCCCATCCCGGACCCGCTGATCGAGACCCAGCCGGGATTCCGGCAGATCGACCTCGGCGTCCTGCCGCGCGCCGGGGCGGTCGAGCTAATCGCGGCCCGCGGCATCGCCGGCACCCCCGAGCAGCTCGCGGCCATGGCACAGCGCTGCGCCGACCACCCGCTGGCCCTGATCCTGGCCGCCGAGCTGACCCACAGCTTCCTCGGCAACCAGGCCGCCGGCTTCCTCGCCCGCCACTGGCCGGTCCTGGCAGGCGAAGGCCCGGAGCGACATGCGCAGACCGTCATGGGCTGGCTCGACGCCGCCCTGCGCGACGAGCACGCCGCCCTGGATCGCGCACTGGTGCGCGTGCTCGGGCTCTTCGACCGCCCCGCGCCTTGGGGGGCGATCCGCGCGCTCGCGGATCTCACGCCCCCGATCGCCGGGCTGACCGAGCCGCTGCACGCGGCGAGCGAGTCGGAGCTGGATGAATCGCTCGCGCGGCTGCGGCAATGGGGGCTCGCGGACCGCGGCGGCGAGGGGTATTTGGACTTAGAGGCCGACAGGATGTCGGCGCTCCTCGACGCCCACCCGCTGGTGCGCGAACACTTCGGCCGCGCCCTGGAGCAGGAGTCGCCCGCGGCCTGGCGCGCGGCGCATGGGCTCTTGTTCGACTGGTTCCGGGCGCTGCCCGAGAAGGAGCAGCCGGATTCGCTGGAGGGGCTGGAGCCCCCCTATCGGGCCGTCGGGCATGGGTGTCGGGCGGGACGGTATGCGCAAGCGCTGGACGAGGTCTACCGGGACCGTATCCACCACGGCGGCCAGGGCTACACCCTGTTTCAGCTCGGCGCCATCTCCTCGGACCTCTCGGTCCTGTCGGGCTTCTTCCCCGAGGGCTGGTCGCGCCCGCCGGTGACCGGGGACCTGAGCGAGGTCTGGCGCTCCTGGCTGATCTCCACGGTCGCCTTCTGTCTCATGTCGCTCGGCCGACTCGACGATGCGCTGGGGCCGCGGCGGATGCGCCGCGAGCAAACACGCGAGGCGGGGGACTGGAGCAATTTCTGTATGTCGACGGAGAACCTTGTCGACCTGCTGACCCCGCTCGGGCACTGGCGCGAGGCCGAGTCCGTGGCGCGCGAGGCGGTCGAGGCAGCAGGGCGCATCGCGGATCGCAACATGGCCCGGGAGCGCCAGCTCATGGCCCTGTCCTGTCTGGGGCGCGCACGGCACGGCCAGGGCCGGCCGGTCGATGCCGTGCAAGCCTTCGCCGAGGCCGAGGCCGTGCAGGCCCATCTCGCCCCGCACCTGCCGACGCTGGTAAGCCTGTGCGGCTTCGACTACGCCCAGCTCCTGCTGGAGCAGGCCCGGACCCCGGCCGAGCGGCTCGCGGTGCTGGAGCGGGCGCGGGCGTCGCTGGCGTTCGCCGAGTCGGCAGGCCACCTGTTGTCCATCGCACTCGCCCACTGCACCATAGGCCAGGCGCTCGCCGGCCCGGACGGGTCGGTGGCCGAGCCCGACGGCGAGGCTCGGGAGGCCGGCGCCGCACTGGACCTGGCCATCAAGACCATGCGCCGGGCCAGCAAGGTGGATTTCCTGCCGGTCCTGTACCTCGCCCGCGCCCGCCACCGCCGCACCCAGGGCGACCCGTCCGGCGCACGCGCCGACCTCGACGCCGCGGTCGCCATCTCCACCCCGCCCGGCATGCGCACCTATCTCGCCGAGTCCGCCCTGCTGGCCGGTCAGCTTGCCCTGGACCGGGTTGCAAAGGCGGATCGCCCTGCGGGCATCCGCCCGGGGCCGGACAGCGCCGCCGACGAGCCCGGTACGCCGGAGGCCATCCCCCAGGCCGCCGCCCACTGGACCCAGGCCGACCGCCTGATCCGCGAGACCGGCTACGGGCGCCGCGAGACCGAGCTGCACCTCCTGGAGGCCCGCCTCAAGCACCACCAGTCCCGCCCCGACGAGGCCCGCGCCGCCCTGGCCCGCGCCGAGTCGCGCCTGCGCGCCCTCGGCCAGTGGGGCCTGTGGCCGGAGCTCCTGCGGGTCGCCGCCGAGCTTGGGCTGTCCGCTCCGGTCATGGACGGCTGAGCCCACAGACGTCGGTCGGGTCAGGCGCGCGTGGCACGCTGTTTCGTCCTGGCACGGCGGCTTGCCGCGCGCGTAACCCGACATTCGCCGCGCCGCATGTCGGGTTATGCTTCGCTAAGCCGACCTACGGCACTGGTGGCAGGCATTGGGTGCGGGGGGTAAACTCGAATCCGCACAAAACGGCAAGCCAAACCCATACCACAGTGGAAGCCAACCCATGGCCGTCGCTGACCCGCTGGTGACCTCAAGACTGCGCGCGGCGCTCCAGAGCCTTTACGGGGATCGCATCGAGCGCCTGGTGTTGTTCGGCTCGCGCGCCCGTGGGGACGCCCGCGGCGACTCCGACTACGACGTGGCGGTATTCCTCAGGGATCTGCACGACCGCTGGGCCGAGGCCGACCGGATCGCACTGGTGGCCACTGACATCCTGGGAGAGACGGGCGCCGTGATCCACGCGATGCCTTATCGCGCCGGGTCCCACCGGGAGCGCACACCCCTGATGCACGAACTGCGGCGCGAAGGCGTGGACCTGTGACGCCGGAGTCCGCACTGCACCTCGCTAAGGCGCGTCAATGCCTCGCAAACGCGCGGGTGAGTCTCGGTGTGGCGCTGGTGAGCGACGCCGGCCGCAGCGCTTACCTCGCCGCCTTTCATGCCGCTTCGGCCTTCATCTTTGAACGCACCGGAAAGTTCGCGAAGACCCATCAGGGCGTGCAACGCGAGTTCCACCGGCTGGCCAGGGGCGAGACGAGACTCGATGCAAGCTATCCGGCGTTTCTGAGCCAGGCCTACAATCTGAAAGCGGCGGCCGATTATGAACTCGGTCCGGATGCCGACATCTCCGCCGAGCGGGCCGCCGCGGCGATCGAGACCGCGAGGCGTTTTGTGGAGCGGATCGCCGACTTGATTGGCCACTGATGCCGGAAGGCGGATGCCTGCAGGGCGATCCGCCATTCCAGCCCGCGTAGCGATCCGCCGTTCCAGGCACCGGGGATGGCGCAACTGCTGCGCGCGTCCCGCCCTACCTAGCTACCAAGCTCGCTGGTCTCTCCTGGAAGCGCTGCGCGGCCCGCGTGCCTCCGCCCTGCCCCTATGGTACTTTTGCGCCCTCACGCACGCGCCCACCGCCCCTGCCGGCCGGCCGTCTCACCTAAGCCTCAGGACCCTCACGCAATGGCACTGGATCGATCCGACGTCGAGAAGATCGCGCACCTGGCGCGGCTCGCGGTCAGCCCCGCGGCCTGCGACCGCTACGCCCTGGACCTGACCAATATCCTGGACCTGGTGGCCCGGATGGACGCGGTCGACACCACCGGCGTCGAACCCATGGCCCACCCGCTGCACATGACCCAGCGGCTGCGCCCGGATGTCCCCACCGAGCCCGATCAGCGCGACCGCTTCCAGGCCATCGCACCCCAGACCGAGGCCGGGCTCTACCTGGTCCCCAAGGTGATCGAGTGATGCACGACAAGACCATGACCGAGCTGGCGGCGGGCCTCGCCGCCCGCACCTTCTCAAGCCGGGAGCTGACGCGCCACTACCTGGAACGGATCGCACGCCACAACCCGAGCCTCAACGCCTTCATCACCATCGCCGCAGAGTCGGCGCTGGCCGCCGCCGCGCAGGCCGACCAGGCAATCGCCGCCGGCACCGGCGGGCCGCTGACCGGCATCCCGATCGCCCACAAGGACATCTTCTGCACCGCGGGGCTGCGCACCAGTTGCGGCTCGCGGATGCTCGACAACTTCATCGCCCCCTACGACGCCACCGTGGTCGAGCGCCTGGCCGCCGCCGGGGCCGTGGTGCTCGGCAAGACCAACATGGACGAGTTCGCCATGGGCTCGTCCAACGAGACGAGTTGGTACGGCCCGGTGAAAAACCCCTGGGACCAGACCCGGGTCCCCGGCGGCTCCTCCGGCGGCTCCGCCGCGGCCGTCGCCGCCCGCCTGTGCGCCGCCGCCACCGGGACCGATACCGGGGGGTCCATCCGCCAGCCCGCGGCCCTGTGCGGCATCACCGGCATCAAACCGACCTATGGGCGCTGCTCGCGCTGGGGCATGATCGCCTTCGCCTCCAGCCTGGACCAGGCCGGCCCCATGGCGCGCACGGCCGGCGACGCCGCGCTGCTGCTTCAGGCCATGGCCGGCTTCGACCCCCGGGACTCCACCTCCCTGGACACCCCGGTGCCGGACTATGCGGCCGGGCTGGACGCCGATCTGACCGGGCTGCGGATCGGCCTGCCCAAAGAGTATTTCGGCGCCGGGCTGGACGCGCGGATTGACGCGTCCATCCAGGCCGCCATCCGTGAATACGAACGCCTGGGTGCGACGGTTAGCGAGATCAGCCTGCCCAACAGCGCGCTCTCGGTGCCCGTCTATTATGTCGTAGCCCCCGCTGAATGTTCGTCGAACCTCGCCCGCTTCGACGGCGTGCGCTACGGTCATCGCTGCGGGGACCCCAAGGATCTCGAAGACCTCTACAAGCGCAGCCGCGCCGAGGGCTTCGGCGCCGAGGTCCAGCGCCGCATCATGATCGGCACCTATGTGCTGTCCGCCGGCTATTACGACGCCTATTATCTCAAGGCCCAGAAGGGCCGCCACCTGATCGCCGACGACTTCCGCCGCGCCTTCGAGCAGGTCGACGTCATCATGGGCCCCACCAGCCCGACCACGGCCTTCCCCATCGGCGCCAAGATGGACGACCCGGTGGCCATGTACCTGAACGACATCTACACCATCGCCGCGAATTTGGCCGGTCTGCCCGGCATCTCCATCCCGGTCGCCGCGGTGGACGGGATGCCGGTGGGGTTGCAGATCATCGGCAACTATTTCGATGAAGGGCGGCTGCTCAATGTCGCGCACCGGTTGCAGCGGGAGACGCAGTGGCATTTGGGGGTGCCGCAGGGGTTTGAGATCTGAGCAATAGCCATCCACTGAGCGCAACTGCCGACACTGTCGGCAGCGCGAAGACGGAAAAGATCAATTTCTAACTCTACACGCAATACACCACTATGAAAATCGAACGGTTCCAATACCACAACAAGGCTCTGCAATGGGAACTGGAGCCCGTATCTTTTTCAGACTTGACACTTCTCGTCGGCATTTCCGGAGTCGGCAAGACGCAGATTCTTCAGGCCCTTCTTAACTTGAAGAGGATCGCCGAAGGAAAATCGCGGAATGGGATAGAGTGGAATGTCGAATTCTCTACTATCGAGGGACACAAATATCAATGGACAGGCGAGTTTGAAACACAGAATCGAATTTTCTCAGATGAAGTCACGTTCCTGCCTGACAACGATGAAGGCATTCGCGATAAGCCCGCAATCATCGCAGAAACGTTAGTCAAAGATGGGGCTACGATTGTCACTCGAACACCCGATGACATCTTTTTCCTTGGCGAGAAGACTCCTAAACTTTCGCCAAGCAGCAGCAGCATCAGCCTATTGAGCGAAGAGGACAGTATTCAGCCAGCCAGCAACGCTTTCCGTCGAATCATTTACAGTGACCAATCGGTCCAGCGCTCTCTCCGCGTCCTCGACTCGAAATTCGATAAGCTGGCGGCGAAATACGACACACTGACGAAGATCCGCGAAAGCGATCTGGACACACAGACGAAGCTTGCGCTTGTTTACAGGAATCATGAAGAGGTCTTTGGCCGCATCAAAAACCGATTCCTGGATATTTTCCCGCAGGTCACGGACATCAAGATTGAACCGCGAGACAACTCAGAAGACATGCCCGCATTCTTCGCCGACATACCAATATTCCAAATCAGGGAAGACGGAGTAAAAAACTGGATCGAACAAGACAAAATTTCCTCGGGAATGCTGCGGACGATAATTCACGTTGCAGAAATGTACCTGTGGCCGGACGGCACGGTGATTCTGATTGACGAGTTCGAGAATAGCCTGGGGGTCAACTGCATTGACGTTATCACTGAAGATCTACTGCTAAACAACCGCAGACTTCAGTTCATCCTAACCAGCCACCATCCGTACATCATTAATAATATCGGCACCCGCTACTGGAAAGTCGTGACGAGGAAGGGCGGGATAGTGACGGCACATGACGCATCATCCCTTGGCCTTGGTGAATCCAGCCATGACGCCTTTATGCAATTAATCAACAGCGACAAGTACCGGGACGGCATCAACGGATGAACGCCTACATCCTCGTGGAGGGCAAGCGATGCGAAAGAAAACTCTATCCCGCATGGCTATCGGCTATTGCGCCACATCTGCAACAAGTCAAAGACCCGAACAAGATCGCAAGCAATAACTATTTCTTGTTCAGCGGCGAGGGTTACCCGTCAATTCTCGATGTACACCTGGGAAACGCCATCCGCGACATTGAGAAGGTGGGCCGCTTTAATTTCCTGATTGTTGCACTGGACTCGGACGAAGATTCAGCAGCGGCCAGGGAGGAGGCCGTAATTGCAGCCGCAGAAAACGCTACGCCAGCGCTGACGACCGCCACCCTGGAAGTCGTCATACAACACCGTTGCATAGAAACCTGGCTGCTGGCAAATCGTAGGATATTTGTCAGAAACCCCGAGAATTATGAGCTACGGAATTACATTGAACATTACGATGCTCGACAGTTGAACCCCGAAGACATGCCGAAACCACCGGAATTCAACACCCACGCCCAATTCCACTACGCATATCTGCGGGCTATTTTTGAAGAACGAAAGATCAGTTATACCAAGACCCGACCGGGCGAAGCGGCAACGGCAGCCTATCTCGAACAGATCATGAGCCGAGCGAAAGACTGCCCTGATCACATCAAGTCGTTTTCGCGATTTCTGGACATTTGCAGAAAACTGTCCTGAGTCAGGTTTGACACCGCCAGAGTGATGTCATTTCAAGGGCCGCTTTCCGGCCGCCGACACCAATTCCTGGCGTCGGCGACATCAAGTGTTAATCAGGTAAACAACGTCAGCACGCCCGTATAGCCATAAAGCCGATCCCGGGAGATCTCGCCGTTGGCATAGAAGCCCACCAGGGGAAAATCGCCCAGGGTGTCGCGGATCTGTCTCAGCTCGGCGGAGTCCGGGCCGAAGAGGTTGACGCCGCGCCCCAGGCAGGTGCAGTAGACGCCCCCGCGGGGCGGGCCGGTGAGGCGGCCAGCCAGGGCCTTGAGCATCCGGTCCAGGTCCTCGCGGGCGGTACCGGTGTCGCGGCGACAGAAGATGAGGCTGCGGCCCTGCTCCATCAGGTCGCCGACGGCCACCAGGCCCTCGGTGGGGTCCAGGCCCACCAGGTTGCGGACCAGATAGTCACCGGTGTCGGAACCGGTGATCGGCAGCCCCACGAAGATGTAGCCGCCGATGCGCATCAGGTCCCGGGACAGGACCTCGCCGATGTCCTCCTTGAGCACGTCCAGGGCTGGCCGGCCGTCCAGGGTCATGACGATGTTGCGCTGCGCCTTGGTGATGGTGCGGTGGGGGCCGATGGGGGAACAGCCCTGGCTCAGGCGGGTGAGGAGCCCGACCCCCTCGGCGAAGAGCACGCCGGAGAGCCCCCCCTGGTGCAGCCCGTTGGCGATGGTGTAGGTCGTACCGCGGGAGCTGGCGAGCCCGCCGACCAGGAAGCCGGCGGCGGTGCGCTGCGCGAGCGCCTTGATCAGGTCTTCGCTGACACCGCTCGTCGGGTCCCCGTGGACCAGGCCAAGGTTGGGGTGGCGCTCCGCGATCCACTCGCCATGGCGCGCATCGAAGGCATCCAGGTCCTCATCGACCAGACCCGGGAAGACCCGGAAGCCGTCGGGCGGAAACTCGCCCAACATCAGGGCTGCGGCGGGCTCCTCGTAATACTCGGTGCCGGTGGCGCAGATGCCGATACCCACGGCGCCGACCCAGGCGCGCACCCCGGTCGCGTCCTTCAGTTGGGCGAGCAGCTCGTCGAGATCCTCCGCCAGCGCGTCGGTCACGTAGAGAAAGCCCAGATTGGCGGCGGCGGGGACCCGTGCGAGTTGGTCCAGACAGGCGTCCGCGATCTCCCGCCAGTCGTCCCCGGCGGCATGGGCGAATCGGAATGGGTGCATGGGGCAGGAACCTCAAGCTGTGCGAACGGTCAGCGGCCCTGGTCAGGAGTCCGCGGTCGGCCCGGCCGCTGGGACTCAACGACGCTGGCCTGACGCTAACACCGGCGCGGACGGCGGGCAAGCCCCGATGCGATCCCGGGCGTCGATCAGCCGCTCCGGGCCTGGAGACAGCCGATGTCGAGCTGGAACTCGGTAACCGAATCCACCGGATCAAAAGAGAATCGAACCACCACGGAAACCTCCAATTTCATTAGTACCCCTCCGGTTCGATTCTCTTATTCAAACCTCCGCGAGGTCCCCCTTCTCCTGCAGCCAGGCACGCCGGTCCGCCGCGCGCTTCTTGGCGAGCAGCATGTCGAGCAGGCTGGTGCTCTCATCCGTCGCCTCGATCGTGAGTTGCACCAGCCGGCGGGTGTCCGGATGGATCGTCGTCTCGCGCAATTGGGCCGGGTTCATCTCGCCTAAGCCCTTGAAGCGCTGGACATTGACCTTGCCCTTGATCCGTTCGGCCTCGATCCGGTCGAGGATGCCCTTTTTCTCGCCGTCATCCAGGGCATAGTAGACCTGCTTGCCGACATCGATCCGGTAGAGCGGCGGCATGGCGACGTGCACATGCCCCTCGCTGACCAGGCGTCGGAAGTGCTTCAGGAACAGGGCACAGAGCAGCGTGGCGATGTGCGCCCCGTCGGAGTCCGCGTCGGCCAGGATGCAGACCTTGCCGAAGCGCAGCCGGGTGAGGTCATCGCTGCCGGGGTCCACGCCGATGGCCACCGCGATGTCGTGGACCTCCTGGGAGCCCAGCACCTCCGCCGCATCCACCTCCCAGGTGTTGAGGATCTTGCCGCGCAACGGCAGAATGGCCTGGAACTCCCGGTCGCGCGCCTGCTTGGCGGAGCCCCCGGCGGAGTCGCCCTCCACCAGAAAGAGCTCGCTGCGGTCCGGGTCCGTGGACGTGCAATCCGCAAGCTTCCCCGGCAGGGCCGGCCCCGCGGTGATCTTCTTGCGGGTGACGGTGCGCCCGGCGCGCAGCCGCGCCTGGGCGGCGGTGATGGCCAGTTCCGCGATCCGCTCACCCTCCGCCGTGTGCTGGTTGAGCCAGAGGCTGAGAGCGTCCTTGACCACCCCGGAGACGAAGGCGGCGCACTCGCGCGAGGACAGCCGCTCCTTGGTCTGACCGGAGAACTGGGGGTCGATGAGCTTGACCGAGAGGATGTAGGCGAGTCGGTTCCAGACGTCCTCCGGGGCCAGCTTGACGCCGCGCGGCAGCAGGTTGCGAAACTCGCAGAACTCGCGCACCGCCTCGGTCAGCCCGCTGCGCAGCCCGTTGACGTGGGTGCCGCCCTGGACCGTCGGGATCAGGTTCACATAGCTCTCGGTCACCGGCTCACCCGCCTCCGGGGTCCAGGCCAGGGCCCAACTGGCCGCCTCGTTGGTGCCCTCCATGTCGCCGACGAAGGGCACGGCCGGCACCGTCTCGCAGCCGCCCAGGGTCTGGACCAGATAGTCCTTGAGCCCGTCCTCATAGCACCACTCGCGCTCGTCCGCCGCCGCCTCGTCGCGAAAGCGCACGGTCAGCCCCGGGCACAGGACGGCCTTGGCCTGCAACAGGTGAATGAGCGGCTTGGGGGCGAATTTGGGGGTGTCGAAATACTTGGGGTCGGGCCAGAAGCGCAGCCGGGTCCCGGTGCGCCCGCGCGCGACGGTGCCGACCGGCCGCAACGCGCTCGCCTTGTCGCCGTGGGCGAAGGTCATCTGATATTCCTGTCCGCCGCGGCGCACCCAGACCTCCAGACGCTCGGAGAGTGCGTTGACCACGGACACGCCCACGCCGTGCAGACCGCCGGAGAAGCGGTAGCTGCCGCCGCCGAACTTGCCGCCGGCGTGGAGCTTGGTCAGGATCACCTCCACCCCGGGCATCCCCTCCTCCGGGTGCATATCGACCGGCATCCCGCGCCCGTCGTCGGCCACCTCCAGCGAGCCGTCGGCGAAGAGCACGACCTCGATGCTGCGGGCATGGCCGGCCAGGGCCTCGTCGACGCTGTTGTCGATGACCTCTTGCGCCAGGTGGTTGGGGCGGGTGGTGTCGGTGTACATCCCCGGGCGCTTGCGCACCGGGTCGAGGCCGCTTAAGACCTCGATCGCTGAGGCGTCGTAGTTGCCTGTCATGGGCCTGTGGCTGATCCTTAGGTAGCGAATGGGCGGCGGCCGAGGTGCGACGGGGCGCGCCTGGTTCGCAGACACGAAAGCCGTCGGTTTGACCGTCAAACCGCGGTACGCTACCGTAGTTTGAAACCCTGATGCAAACCCCATGAAGAAAGTCGCAGAACCCTCCCCGCCCCCGTTCGAGCAATCCTTAGGCGAACTGGAGGCGATCGTCGCCGCCCTGGAGAAGGGCGACCTGACGTTGGAGGCGTCCCTGACCGCCTTCGAGCGCGGCGTGACCCTCACGCGCGCCTGCCGGGCCGCCCTGGAGGGCGCCGAGCAACGGGTCCGCATCCTCACCGAAGGCCGCCCGGACGCCGTGCCCGAGCCCTTCACCACCCCCAAGGCCCCCGTCACCGCCCCCCTGGACCACCCATGACTGAACAAGCACTGGACGCCTTTCGCGCGCGCTGTGTCGCGCGCGTCCAGGCCACCCTCGAACGCCTGCTGCCGGCCCCCCAGATCGAGCCCGCACGGCTCCACGAGGCCATGCGCTACAGCGTACTGACCGGCGGCAAGCGCATCCGCCCGCTGCTGTGCTATGCCGCCGGCGAGGCCCTGGGGGTCTCCCCGGCGCTGCTGGACCGCCCGGCCGCGGCCGTGGAGTTGATCCACGCCTACTCCCTGATCCATGACGACCTGCCGGCCATGGACGACGACGAATTGCGCCGCGGCCGACCCACCTGTCACAAGGCCTTCGACGAGGCGACCGCGATCCTCGCCGGCGATGCCCTGCAGACGCTCGCCTTCGAAACCCTGGCCGAGGCCACGGATCTCAACGCCACCGCCCGCATCGCCATGGTCGCCGCCCTGGCCCAGGCCAGCGGCTCGCGCGGCATGGCCGGCGGTCAGGCCCTGGATCTCGCGGCCGAGGGCAAGCACTTAGACCGCGTGATGCTGGAGCACATCCACATCCACAAGACCGGCGCCCTGATCCGCGCCGCCATCCGCCTGGCGCTGCTCGCCAACGGCCCGGTCGACACCGACCACGCCGCACGCCTGGACCGCTACGCCAAGTGCGTGGGACTGGCCTTCCAGATCCAGGACGACGTGCTCGACGTGACCGCCGAGACCACCATCACCGGCAAGACCCGCGGGCGCGATCAGGACCTTGCCAAGTCTACTTACCCCTCGGTGGTCGGGCTGGCCGAGGCCAAGGAGATGGCGCATAACCTGCTGACCGATGCGCTCACTGCCGTCTCCGTGTTTCCGGCACGGGCCGATCCGTTGCGGTGGGTGGTGGAGTCGTTGATCGTGCGGACGGCGGCGTAGGGCGGAACTCCGCAGGAGGTTCTGCCGACTGGCTGCGATATCCGCCACGACGCCGTGGCCGAAAATGGCGGAACCGCCGCGCGTTCCGCCCTACGAACTGTCTGCGCATATCATCCAACGCTAACCGGAGATCAGGAGCACATCATGTCCCAGACAATCCGTGACATGGAGCGTCAGGCACTGCAACTTCCCGGCCGTGGTGCGTAGCGCTTGGTCCAACCCACAGTACAACATCAGCAACTGCAGCAGGTCCGCGGGTGTCCTGACCTTGCGACTGCGCGTAAACGCCTTGAACTCCCGTGCTTGCTCGGCATAGTCGGCCGGCAGCTCCTTCAGAAATTCCTCAAATGCGACGGCGGCGGGCTTGGGTGCTGGCATGATGGCGGTCGAATTCCCGCACTATCGCCGATCTGCACTTATTACTCAAGGACTTGAGGGCTTAAGTTGGCGCCTATGGGCGAATGCCCCGTCTGGCAGTCAGCGATGCAGCTTGGGGTGGGGCTACGATAACCTCGACAACGACAACGACAACGACTCCCGCCCCGCCCGGCACTTGCGCACTACAGCGCCGCAACCACCCGCCCGGTCAGCAGCCGGTCGAGGTCGGCCAGCTCCGGGTAGCGGGCGGCGACCTCCCGGACATAGCCCAGAGTGCGCGGGATATCGTTCAGATAGCCGGGTTTGCCGTCGCGGTGATGCAGGCGGGCGAAGATGCCGCAGGCCTTCAAATGCCGCTGGGCGCCCATGAGGTCGAACCAGCGCATGAACTGATCCGGGTCCAGCGCCGGGAGCAGGCCGGAGGCGACGGCGCCGTCCAGATAGCCCAGGGCCCAGCCGGTGACCCGGGCGGCGGGCCACTGGATATAGCAGTCCTTGAGCAGGGATACCAGGTCATAGGTGACGGGGCCGACCACGGCGTCCTGGAAGTCGAGGATGCCCGGGCCCGGTGCCTCGGTGATCATCAGGTTGCGGGAGTGGTAGTCGCGATGGACGCAGACCCGGGGCTGTTCCAGGGCGGCGGCGACCAGGGTCTCACAGGCCCGGTCCCAGCCAGCCTGGTCTCCCGGTGAGAGTGCGAGCCCCAGGTGGCGGCCGAGGAACCATTCGCGGAAGATCTCAAGCTCGCGCAGCAGGAAGGGCGCGTCATAGACCGGCAGGCCGTCCCGGGGGCCGCGCGCCTGGATGACCGCCAGGGCGGCGAGCGCATCGGCGTAGAGCCGGTCGGCACTCTGGGCGTCGAGTTCTGCCAGGTAGAGTCGGTCGCCCAGGTCGGAGAGGGCGAGGAAGCCGCGGGCCCGGTCCTCGGCATAGATCTCGGGGGTGTGCAGGCCGATGGCGCGCAGGCGCCGCGCCAGGTCCACGAAACGGCCGCAGTCCTCCTGGGCCGGCGGGGCGTCCATCAGGACCAGGGTGTGGCCCGGGTAGCGCGCCCGCCAGTAGCGGCGAAAGCTCGCGTCGGCACTGGCCGGTTCCAGCGTGAAGTCGTCCCGGCCCAGGACCGTGGCGAGCCATTGCCTCAACAAGTCGTGCCGTGCGCTCAAACTGAACTCCTGGTGGTAGTGGCCGAGATCCCGGGTACGCTGTCGTTGTCGTTGTCGTAATCGTGGTCGGATTATTCGATTACGACAACGACGCCCGGTCCGTGAGAACGTCCGGTAGCTGTAGGGTACGCGATGCGTACCCTACGACATGTACGTTAACACATCAGTTCTGATCGCACCCCCGGATTGCCGATACCGGCGCAATGTGACATGGTTGCTGCTAAATCCCAACCCCCCAAGGAGCCGGTCGGCGCTTTGTGTGACGACGGCGCCGCGGAACCGGGTACCATGGTAGCCCCGCGGGAACCGATCCGTGCCGACAACCCTACTATCGTGCGTCCCCTAGCCGTCGCGCTCACCCTCCTCGTTGCCGCGTTCAGCGGGTCCCGTGCCGCGGGTCCCGCGGACAGCCCGTGGGACTGCGCCGGACCCGTCGGCGCGGCCGGGACCGTTCCGGGCGGCGGCAAGACCTGGGATTGCCGGGCCGCGGAGACCCTCGCGGGGATGGCCGCCGCCGGGCTGGACGCGGCGCCGCCCGCCGCGGGGTCAGCAGCGCTCCCCGTTGCGGGACCCGCGAACGGCGCCGCCGCCGCGGTGCTCGGCCCAGTACCGGCCGCCCCGGAAAGCAAGACTGAACCCAATACCGTGCCCGATACCTTCAAGGGCGACGAGCCCCTGCCGCGCCCGGATAGCGAGGTGCCCCCACCCGCCGGTGCGGACAACCGGACGCCCCCCGGCGGCATCCCCGCGGCCACGGCCACGGTCGACCCGATCCCCGCCCAGACGCCGCCGCCCCCGCCGCCGGTGGAGCCGCCCCGCCCGCCTGCGTGGCCCCCAGGCGATGAGCCGGAGTCCACGCGCCTGACCCTGCCCATCCCCGTGGTCGTGGACCCGGCGCGGCAGGACTATAGCGGCCCCTCGCCCTGGGTGCTGCCGCCGTTGGACCGGGCCAGCCCGCCCGCCGCCGCCACCCCGCGGGTGGACGCGGCGCTCGGTGCCTTGCCGGTGGCGGCACCGCGCGACGACTACGAGCGGCTCTATGCCGGGCTGCCCTGGGATCAGTGCGGGCTGCGCGTCGCCGGCAAGCGCCCCGGTGGCAAGTGGGGCCTGGGCGCCGGCAAGGGCGCCAAACCGGCGGCCGACGCCCAGGTCCCGGTCGAGGTCGCGGCCGACCGGGCCGACTACGACCGCGACCGTGAGGTCGTCCAGTTGCAAGGCGGGGTCGTGATCATCCAGGGCGACCAACGCCTGGAGGCGGACAACTCCACCTATGACCGCAAGAGCGGCGTGGCGAACGCGGCCGGCAAGGTCTATCTCGACTACCCGGGGGCGCGCCTGCAGGCCGACACCGCCAACTACAACCTGCAAACGAAGCAGGGTCAGCTCGACGACGTCCATTACCGCCTGACGGGTGCCATTAACGTGCGCGGCACCGCCGCCACGGCGAACCTCCTGCCCGGGGAGATCAGCCGCTATCGGGATGTGGTCTACACCACCTGTCCCCCAGGGTATTCCGATTGGTCCATCCGTGCCCGCGACCTGGAACTAAATCATGCAGATGGTATGGGTACCGCACGTCACGCCCGGTTGCAGCTCGGTGATCTGCCATTGATCTACACCCCTTACCTGCGCTTCCCGATCGATAACCGGCGGCGCAGCGGCTTCCTGATCCCCCAAATCGGGTCCGGCAACAACACCGGCACGGATATCATCCTGCCCTATTACTGGAACATCGCCCCCAATCTGGACGCGACCCTCTACCCGCGGTACATGAGCACCCGGGGCCTGATGCTCGGCGCCCAGGTGCGCGGCCTCACGAAGTTCGGGAGCGCCGAGTACACCGGCGAGGTGTTGCCGCACGATGACGAGAACCCGCAGGCCGGCGTGCGCTGGGGCCAGCGGCTGACCGAGTCCGCCGTGTTCGGCGGTCGCTGGTCGACCAACATCGACTACAGCGCGGTGTCCGACGACAAATTTCTCACGGACTTCGGCAACAACCTGGACATCACGAGCCTGGTCAATCTGGTGCAGCGTGGCTCTATCACTTATTCCGGGAATGGTTATAGCGTGTCGGCCTGGGTCCAAAACTTCCAAACGGTCGCCCCGGAGGTCCTGCCCATCAACCGCCCCTATGAGCAACGCCCTCATGTCCAGTTGGACTTGACGCCGCTGCGTTGGGGGCCCGCGGAGTTTACCTTTCAAGACCAATACGACTACTTTTACAACCCCGCGAAGGTCTATGGAAGCCGCAATGTGCTGCTGTCCTCGGTGCGCCTGCCCCTGCGCCGTAGCTTCGGTTATGTGATCCCGCAGGTGCGTCTCTACGCCACCGGCTACGCCTTGGACAACGAGCCGCCGGGGACGCCGGCCCAGCAATCGTTTGTGATCCCGAGCCTGAACCTGGATACCGGACTGATCTTTGAACGCAACACCAACTGGTTCGGCAAGTCGGTGCTGCAGACACTGGAGCCGCGCCTGTACTATGTCCTGACGCCCTACGCCGATCAGTCCGACACCCCGCTGTTCGACACCACCTTGCTGACCTTCAGTTACGCCAGCCTTTTCCGGCACAATCGCTTCACCG
>Ga0247841_10006233_pt1 | contig 18609 bp, 26 predicted proteins | sample LaCruzMarch2015__2_FD_192410 | JGI IMG/M metagenome (GOLD analysis project Ga0247841, IMG submission 192410) | Freshwater microbial communities from meromictic Lake La Cruz, Castile-La Mancha, Spain - LaCruzMarch2015_18m | ecosystem: Environmental > Aquatic > Freshwater > Lake | place: Spain... | reverse complement strand
TGGCTCATCTCGTAGAAAGGGGGTGGCGTCCCCCCCTGCCAGACGCAATCAGATCCAATACCAGATAGGGCCATACCCCCCCACCTACTAATAGATTTCCAGCCGGGAATGGGAGGAGGGGTGGGGGAAAAAACCTGCAGAAAAGTCGCCTGCTGCATAATTTCAAGCCGTTACAAAAAGCCTCTTTATGTATTTTAGCGATGTATATGAGCAATAACTAGCTAACTAGTGTGAGTATATTATAATCACATATTATAGTTTGAAAGGAAAAACGAGTTTTGGAGGAAGCCGAAACTATTATAAGCATTGCCTACATGAAAGTTATGGTGGCATTCACATGATACCAGACCAAGGCGGTGTGGAGAACAACTTCAACTACAACTATCTTCTTGTACAGACCATACTGAAAATGCGCGACGCTCAAGCTGATGACCAGCCCGCACGCTATTGGACGTACTTCGAGTATGCGCTTGGCCTTGTCATTTCACATCTGGACTTTCAACTCAAAGGAGAGATACAGCAGGACTACGCCGTATTGATGGCGGCTTTCAGGAAGATCAATTTATTGAAAGATACAGAGCTAAACACTCAATCAAAAAAGTCGCTCATCAACAAGCTTAAGGAAGACTTCGCGGATGCGCATCGCTTCTACATCATGCAGGCATTGAATAGAGTTGGTGTTGTCAAAGTCGAAGACGAGGGAATCATCAACTTCGAAAGCACGGATCTCGACACCATGACCAAGATAGTCCGGGACCTGCCAAATGGTACTGTCGCATCGTTCGAGAAACAGGAAGGCAGAAAGACTCCTCCATTGATCAAACCTGAAATGGTATTGGTTACATACAAGGACAAGCTGATTGAAATGCCTAAGGAAGAATACATGAAAATGCAAACTGAAAAAACAACACAAGAAGCAGCGCCAATAACAATGGGTGAGATGCCTGAAGAAGGAATCGAAACGGAACAAGGCGATGATGTCGAACTCGAATCGGAAAGTGAAGACGCGGAGGCAAAGGATGGAACCCCAACGGATGACACTGCGGTTGAGACTGCGGGGAACCAATCTGCCAACATCGCGCCTGGCAAAGCGTTCGGATGGAAAAGGAAATACGAATTGTAAATGGAGGGGATTGTATAATACGCGAATATCTTGAGGGAACCAAATTAAGCATCATAGAGTGCCTCTTCGAAAAAATCGGGACGGGCGCAACGATCAAGGAGATTCAATCATCGTTGCCGCGCAATAGCAAATATCCGGAGAAATACCTGAACGAATTGATGGACGCGAAGATCGTCGTTTGTGAGAATCCCGAGGCGCCGTTAAACGAGCGGAAATACGAAGGAAATCGGAGATCGAAAATTTTCACTTCATTGTTCAATATCGACATTGAAATAAGTGACATAGAGCACGAGCGAAAAAAGAAGCTCAGGGCCCAGATGCTGTCCGCTCAAAAAAAGTGATCTCATGGCAAAAAAGAAAAAATTGACCGCTAAGGAAATTTTGGACAGCATCCCTTATGCCGACATGGGGAAGCACGGTGTTCGATTAGAACTCGATCTTTCGAAGCGGGCGCCGGAGAAACCGAGGCTCGAGCCGAATACGATGTATAGGTGATAGAGATGAGTGCGAGTGTAGATCTCATATTTGATAAAAAAGAACTGACACTCAAAAAGAACGCCCTGCGCGGGAGCGTAGGAGAAAACCTATTCAAGATCGAATCGGGAGTATTTGGCCATGGGGCGAAAAGGATACATCGTGGCGGCGATTTCATCATGCACCCTAAAAAGAAAAGAAAAGCCAGAAAGAAGAAAAATAAGTTGGGCGTGGTGCCAATAACAAAGCTTGAAAAGGAATTCAAGGAAGGCGAGGTAGTCGATACGAAAACAGGGAAAGCACGCCTAAGCAAACTGCAGAAAAAGAACGGAGCCACAGTAGTCAGAAAAGCAGTATGGTTTTGAGAAAAAAAGGTGATATTATGGACGAAGAAGGGTGTGACTGTGAAAAGTGCAAGGCCAAGCGAAAATACCGCCTAGAGGGTATCAATCTCGTCGAAAAGAAAATCGAGGAGAATTTGAAGAAAAACATCTACACGATGGGAATTCCAAAGGCAAAGATACTGGATGCCATCAACCAGGCAAAGGAGGAAGTGAAATAAGTTGCAAAGTATCATGTTAAGTCCATTTGAGACTTTAAGAGGGATTTTATGAAAAAGGAACAAGATGTGAAAGAAGTCGCAAAAACCAACGCAGAAATAAAAAACGAGAAGATAAAGACTATCAAGGGCAAAGAAAGCGATGTCTTTAAGGCCCTGCGCGTTGATAACTACCAAGGGCTAGTCTCAAACTGCTATTCCGAATTAGATGTCAATACCGACATGGTTATCCAAAATATCTCATATGGATTTATCGCTGAGGGAAAAGGTGGCACCGGCAAGACCTTCAGGATTCTCAATAAATGCATTTCCGAGTTGGGCGAGGATCAAGTCGCATACGCGGACTCTTTTACCACTCCAACGGCCCTCTATGTCTGGCTTTATGAAAACCGGGACAAAAGGATACTGATACTCGATGATTGCGCCGGCCTGATGGACAATGGCAAAATACTCTCAATGTTAAAGGGCGCCCTCTGGCACGTGAACGATGGGAGGACGAGGATTGTAAATTACCTTACGACCAAGCCCCCGAAGGACGAATACGACGAACCATTGCCTCGAAGTTTCGAAGTCGATGCCAGGATCATCATAATTACGAATTATCTCAATGATGACAACCCCCACGTCAAGGCCATTCTTTCCAGGGTCAACAAAGTCGTTGTGGAAGTCCCTAGAAAGGAACTGTTGGTGATTTTAAGGCAGATCATTCAGAAGGATTACCATTCGCTCAGTCAAAGCGATAAGGAGGAGATTTTGAATTATCTCGAGTCCAAGACATCCAACGCGTCCGAGGACCTGAACATCAGGACCCTTTTGAGGATGCTCGACTACAAGATCTGGGCCAATCAGAACAGCAAGGGCGATGCATGGCAGCCATTGTGCCTGAAATTGCTGCAGAGGGACGATAGGCTCGCTTTGGTAGAGAAAATACTGGCCGACCCTACACTGACCATTGAGACCGACCGTGAAAACAAATTCATCGAATTGACGGGCGATTCGCGAGCAACGTATTACAGATTGAAGAAAAAGCTGCGTACTGCGATTCCGGTTCTTTATGGCCCGGACGCAGGAAAGGAGAAAAAGATTGAGGCGAGGTAATGCTCGACGGGCAGGAGGATGGCGTATTATGATCAAACCGGAAGAAATACCTAATCCGATTGGTTACATTCAGGATTCAATCACGGAATGTAATAAGTGCCACAAGGCGAAAAGGTCGCTTATCGTCTGGTTAGTAATGATGTTCACTGCTTTGCTGCATGGCGCGATAGCCGGGATGCTATTCCTCCTAATCGGTGATTATGTGGGCATAGAACAGTACAGGATGGAAATAATGCTGAAGTTTCCGATGATGTGTGGGGCCAGCGCCTATCTCTGGTATGTATACTATCAGTTCAACAAGTATTTTTGCGAGTGTGATAATGAGGTGATTTAAATTCCAATCTACAAGGAATCCATAAAAACCATCATCTACGAGGAAGATATGACTCAGATGTGGCACAAAACCCCATACGAGGCGGAGCGTGTCGCGCTGGCTCTGATTTGGTTCACAGGTGCAAGACCTTCGGAATTATTAAGCCTCAAAAGAAAAAACGTCGACTGGGGCATTGATGAGAATGGAAGCGACTTCTTCGCCGTAAAATTAGAAACTAAAAAGCTGGGCAAGGCTCAAGGGTTCGTTGTCTCAGAGAGAATCCTAAAATCAAGTCGGCCATTAGGTATGGCAGCCAATATCTTTATTGAGACGTTGATCCGTTGGTGTATGAAATTAGATCCAGAAGCATTTGTTCTGATGCAACGTTCGAGAATGTCATTGAATCGCATGATGCACCGTCTTTCACCACCAGGGCATTACTTCTCAGTTTATCACGCGAGGCACTCAGTCCTGAGTTTATTATGTCGTAATGGCGCTAACGCGACAACGCTCATGTTTTGGAAGGGGTCCTCTCATATGGGGTCTGTCATGCGATACGTTCATGCAATGCCAGTTTATCTACAAATTGAAAATCAAAATAGGTCTCGGAACCTTTCAACAAAACCAAGAGGACCCATTAAGGAACGATATGAGGCAAAAGTCATCGAAAGAAAAGCGACTGAGAAAGATGCTGATTTACCAATGGCAGAAAAAGAGGAACCGGCCGAGGAAGAGAAAGAAGACGGGTAGCACCGGCATCCTAATTCCGAAAGGTTTATATACTTTTCTAGTGTAATAGGTATGTGATAGTATGAAAGAAAAAATAAAAGTAGATGGGTGGAAATGCCTACGCTGCGGATGGATTTGGGTAGCTCGAAAAAAGGAAAGACCAAGGTTCTGCCCAAACCAGAAGTGTCGAAGCATATACTGGGACAGACTGAGAAAGAATAAAACAAACAAGTGAGAATATGAGAAAATGTTCTTTATGTGATAAGAAGCATTACGCACGTGGATATTGTAAAAAACATTACGAACAGCTTCCGGATCAAAAAGCCAAACGACACATCTACGGTCAACGTCCGGAAGTAAAAGCTAAAAATAAAGCTTATGCACAGAGCCCAGAAGGGAAAGCATATAAAAAAGAATACAAGAGTCGCCCAGAAAATAAAAAAAGAGCTGCAGAATTAAAAAAAGAGCAATACAGTGCCGATCCAAACAAAAGGGCGTATGCACAAGAATATGCATCAAACTGGTATCATGAACACAAAGAAGAGTCTCGTGAGTATCATAAAAGTCCAAAATATAAGAAATCACGTTCAGTTTATAATAAAAGTCAAAAAGTGCGTGAAAAAAGAAATATCCGTCAAAATACAGAAGAATATAAAGAATACCACCACGAGTATATGCAAGATTACATGAGAACTCCGACGTACCGTACTAATAGCATCTTAAAACGTCACGAGCGTCGGGCATTAACTAAAAACAAAATATCGCAAGAAGAATGGCTAAAAATAAGAAACGCATCTCCAATGTGCCCAGCATGTGGGAGATTTGTTGAATGCGAAAACTTAACCATGGATCATCAAATACCTCTCAAAAGAGAAGGTGCAAAAGGGTATCATCACATTGCAAACTTATCCGCAATATGTATTCACTGTAATTGTAAAAAGAAAAATACAACCCTCCCGCCAAAATGGATTATTAAATCTATAGTAGAAAAAGGCGGGGCGGATCCAAGTATATTAAACGAAATCGAATCTACGGAGGCCCAACATGCCTAAACCACCAACCGAAACAATCCAAGCCAGTTACTCTCAAGAAGTCCAACAGAAGCGAATGGATGCCCTGCCTGCCGACGGAGACATCGCCCTGACGAACACGCTCATCTTCCTCACTCGATTGGTGGACATCGGGCAGTTCTCGAAGATAGACCAAACGATATGGGATGAGAACTTTAAGGAGGCTGCTGGATACCGAATAACGATTGAGCGCCAGATGGTATTAAAACCCAAGGACACGGAGATAATTGTATGACCGACACATTCATCGAATACATCGACCGCAAGATCTCAGAGGAAACCGCCAAGCGGGATGCTGTCAGGCTCGAGCCGACAGATTGCGCCAGGAACCCGAACCAATACTTCCACGACCTCCGTATCTGGTGGTGCCACGAGGCAAGGCGACAGGCTTATGAGGATAGTCTGATACAATACAAGCTGACGAGGCGATGAAATGGTAAAACCACACTTTCTGAGCATGAGACTGGATTGGAAGACGCCGAAAGCGTTCTATGAGGAACTGGACAAGGAATTTCATTTTGATTTCGATCCATGCCCTCCCCAACCAAAGTTCGACGGTCTCTCGACAGAATGGGGCAAGTGCAACTTCGTCAATCCTCCTTACGGGCGGGAAATAGGAAAGTGGCTAAAGAAAGGATACGAAGAAAGTCAAAAAGGAAAAACAGTGGTGTTTCTAATACCATCAAGAACCGACACGATCTGGTGGCACGGATATGTAATGAAGGCGCAGGAAATACGTTTCATAAAAGGCAGGCTGCATTTCGACGACCAACCCAACCCGGCGCCGTTCCCATCGTGTATAGCGGTATTTCAATCAAGGAAGATGAGTTGACGAGGCGATGAAGTGGCAAACCTAATCTATCCACGCGAACGGGCCATCAAAATACTGCACAAGGTTCGAAAACACATGCTCGAGATGCAGAAGTCTGACAAGCAGATAGAACTATTCGCACAGCCCGAACATTACGCGATTATGAACTATTTCAGGCTGCAGGGGATCGAGGAGTGGATCAGTTTGGAGTTACTGCTCTACGACCAGCAGCAGAGGAAGATGAAGGTGAAAGTCCATGAAAAAAGCGGTTGAGAATTGGGTGACGAAACATTATGGAAAGCGTTGCAAAACCTACGCCGCGTCTTGTCCCGCGTGCCGGGCGTGGAGTTGTTTTGACTATCTGTTCATGACAACAAACGAGACGATGTGGATAAAGCATTTGAAGGAGCAAAGGAAGGTGAGATAGATGCTATCCGACATAGACCCAGAAGAGATTCCAATAATCACTCTCAAAGAAATGCGAAGGCAATTAGAGCGGGCCAGAGCCGACGAGCGCAAGAAATTCGTAATGGAATTCAAAGCCCCACCCGGAGGTGGATGGTGTAGCATAGATACAAAGGCATTTGAGATAATGATCGACGAAGTAAAAAAGGAAGCCAAAGCAGAATCGCTCGCAGAAGCGTTGAAAGAGCACAACCACCACTTCATAAGACCAAGAGATGAACATGGTAACCTTTCATGCCTGCTATGCATATTGGAAACCAAAGCACACGAACAAGGATTAAACTCGGCATGTGAGTTGGCTCGAGCCGACGAAAGGCGGAAGTCTCTACACGCTATTATTGGCGGCTCGGAATTCGGGCATGAACTCTATGAAATGGAAAGGAAAGCCTATCTCGCAGGGCAACGCAGCAAGACCGCATACAGGCTCGGAGTGGAGGAAGAAAGGGCGGAGAGGGAAGCAAAGGACATTCAATCGTGGCTCAGGAAACAAACGCCAAACGAAATGGAGTTTGTAAAGGCAATACGGGAGCAAGGCCAGGCAAATCCTTCCTACGAAGCGATATGCAAAGAATTATACGAACACCACGGGCATTGGAAATCCAGATCATGCCCGCACGACGAATGCATGATTTGCGCTATGATCGACTGCCCGCACGGAGAGGCACTCCACTATCACCACGATGGATGTCCCGCATGCTTTGGCGAAGAGAAAACGAAACTAGATATGAACAAGCTTATCAAAAGCAACTCCAAGACGCACAGCACATTCCAGAAGAAGATAAACTACTACAAGAAGAAAATCGGCGTGCTGATGAATAAACTGCGGAAGATAAACAAGCAGGAGAGGATCCACCACCATATCCACGAGACGGTCAAGAAGGAACTCGGGAAGGAACGATTCATGGCGATAGTCGGGGAGGCATCTGAAAGCGCAGCCGGGGCAAACATCATACATTCACCTCCGACTTCTTCTGCTCCGGTTTCGCCAGAAAAACGTCGTTGCTGTGCGTGTGGTAAAACCGAGTGCGAGCACCAGCCCGTATATTCTCGCAAACAAAACAAACCAGCGTGTCCATTCTGCGGCGGCACCGACCTGGGCTTTGCAAGGGAGTTCAGGCTCAAGGAAGACGGGTCGGAAGAGCCGGCAACCGACTGTTCGAAATGCAACAGAATATTCTACATGAGCGATCACGATGCGATGTCTGAACTGATAAAAGCCGCAGAAGGCTATGCCAAGAGCGAGCCCCATCCGACATACAACTGGAAGAAATACGACGTATGCAAATGCGGCCACAAGCGAGAAGCCCACACAAGCTGGTGCTGTCTCTCAGACAACGGGCACGATGACTGCGACTGCGAGGAGTTCGAGATTGAAGAAAAAAGCCTATGCAGGAAATGCTCGAAGATGACGAATCATAAAGATGGAAAATGTCAAATATGCAATACGCCATTCGCTTACGGTATGGAGAAACCAAGATGATTGAATGCCTCTGGACCTATGCAAAAAATGCTGGCAGATGACCAATCACAGCTACGATGAAAAGACAGGGGAATTGGAGTGTTTGAAATGCAAATCCCGCAAAGCCTCGAAGATCTAAACATGCCGTTCTACAAGCCGGCTCTCAAGCCAGTGGACAAAGTGGATCTTCCATGGCACAATGAATCAGAATGGCAGACGTGGGTGAATGATCCTGTCTGGAAGCGCAGGGCGTTCACAGCGGACAAGGATCATTTGAATTCAGTTCTGATGTCCAAGCCTTTAGGGGATCTTCTTTCAGTGGCTTATTTGAAGTCGGTAAGGAACATGGTGCACCGAACTGGGCTGTCTTATCTTGGATCCTTTACTGGTCCGCACCGCACGGGAAAATCGATCAGCGCCTGTCTCTTCGCCCACTTCTGGGATACTACCTTCTGGGACAACTTTGAACAAAGAGTCATTCAATCTCCCTATCAGTTCATGACTTGCATGAATAACATTATCAAGGACGAAATCTTAGGCGCCGCAATAGTCGTTGACGAAGCCGGGACTTCGTTCTCATCAGGAGATTGGTATGAGAAATGGATGAAGTCTATCCAAAAGGCATTACAGATCTGCGGACTGCTAAAACCAATCATTCTCTTCGTAGCCCCCAACCGTGAATTCATCGTCTCGGGAATGAGGAAGCTTATCGTGGCGGAACACCACATGAAGAAGTTCGACGCGGAATTCACCAGGATGAGTTGCTACCACGTCAAGTACAACTTTATGAAGAAAGGAGATCCGTATTTCTTCAGGCGCCCGGTGATCAGGATAGCCGGCCAGAACATAACGCTGAAGCATATCAACATACACTCCCCTCCGCAGTTTTTTATTGATAGATATAAGGCACTCACCGAGCCGGACAAGAAGGAAAGGCTTAACCAGTTTACAGAAGAAGTGCACAAGATCATAGCCGGGGCAGACAACGAAGGTGAACCAGACTACGAGCAGATAATCGAAGACATCTGGCAGAAGAAGGAACTGTTCTTCGGAAGGATTAATAGGGAAGGCGCTCAAACGATAGACCAGACAACGATCGAAGTCCAATACGGGATAAAGCAGAAATACGCCAAGTTCGTTAAGGACCGCATCGAAAGAAGGTTGGCCGAGGATTCAGCCGAGAAGGCCGAGATGAACCGGATAAGGATGGAACGCGAAGAGGCAAAGAAAAGGGAAGAGAGCGAGAAGCGAATTAAAGGATTGAAGAAACAGTTGGTAGACGAACTCGCTCCCGCCAAGACGGAAGAGCGAAAGGAACAAATAGAAGGTATGGACAAAGAGCTTGAGGATATGCTGTCCTCCCTGGATGATTGATATGAAACGAACCATCATAGTCGGTAACGATTCAATCGGCATGTCTAACAAGGACGCCGAGGAACTCGTCAAGCAGATATACGATCGAACGCCATACGTGCGCAAGCAGAAGGAATATACCAAGCCGATGGCGAAGTGTCATATCTGTTTCATAACATACGAAGTCCAGTTCATGGTCGATGTCAATGGAAGAGTATATCCGGTGCTAGCCTGCCCGAAGTGCAAGGGCACGGACTACCAGGAAATGTTGGGGTGAGCGAAATGGATTGCCTGCAGTGCAAGGGACCAATAGAAAAGAAAGACGAAAGCATTCTAAGTAACTACATCTGCCATAGGTGCTGGGGCGAGATGTCGGAAGGAAGACAGGAATATGTAAAACCTTTATTCGCAATCATGCTTCTTATGTCAGTTACATCCGCTATGTCGTGGTCGTCGTTTGTGAGCCTACCGTTGGAAGAGAAGATGCTTATTATGGAGGATCGCTTGGCGCAGATCGAGAACGGTTCGCTATACTCTTCATCTCTAACCAAGGCCGAGGCGACGAAGATGCATTCGGACATGGATGCCTGGTGCCGTGAGTTCAAGACCAGCGCCCCTGACGAATATTCAAAAGCCGAAGGCAATGTCAAGTCGATGGTGTTTTTGAGAGTGAATGAAACCGAGACGAAGTTTATCAAGGTGGGTGATGTATATATTTCGGAAACAATATGTAAAGCCAGTCCGGAGCAATGTGTCGTTGCGCCTGAGCCGGTCGTCAAAAACAAAACGGTCGTCGCAAACAAAAGAACGGCTGCGGAATGCAGTGCGGCGCGTCAAAAAGATTGGGAAGTTTTTTGCTGGCAAAATGCGAGAACTATAAGCTGTGACGCGGTTGCTCAGATAGACAAAACAATGATACTGGACAACCTTGCGCAAGGATACTATTCGAATCAGGCGATATGTCTCCGAGGGGAATAGTATTATAAGCCTATCATTACAATACCTTATCAGTAGGTGCTATTATGGGGACACACTCGAATTACAAGCTGGACGGTTACTGCAACTTTGTTCTGGAGTTCATGGTAAAGAACGATCTGGCCGCCACGAAGAGCGACGCGATTAGAATCGCAATCCGGGAATACGGAAACAAGATAGGCGCACCGAGCGAGAAGGAATATCTCGAACAGATCGCAGTACAAAAGAAGTTCGACGAAATACAGGAAGGCACTCGTTCTGGAAAGATAAAGACTATTTCTGAAAAAAAGTTTATTGAAGCTTATTCAAAAAGAGGTGTTTAGATGGACAAGAAAATCAACAAGTACAAAGGGCAAGTAAAAGAAAAGCGCAAGGCGGTTGAGTTACTGCTCAACGACAACAAAGCAATCGATTCGATGGTTGGATTCATTGCGAGCGTTACCGGAATAAACGGCAATCTCGAGGCAAACGAAAAGCAGGCCCTTACTGGATACGTGCGAAGTATGCTCGAGGCAGCGAGATGTTGAAAGCGATTCTCGGAGTCATTATAGGTTTCACATCGTCGTTAACCATACTCGCCGTGAAGTTCACATCCTGAACACGCGGTTGACTCAGGAAACATAGTGTTAGGGTGTGGATGAAACGGCATAACGTAGTATGTGTTTATAAGCTTTTCCAATAATAATAACGCCATGTATGAGTTTGATAAGAATGCCCATTCCGTATATACACTGAACTACCATTTGGTGCAGTGCATCAAGTATAGAAGAAAGGTTTTGGACAACGAGAAAATCATAGATGAACTGAAAAGCAGGACCCTGAAAATCAGTGAATCTTATCTGGTGAAGATATTGGCGATAGAAACTGACCTTGATCATGTACATGTTCTTTTTACAGCAAAGCCACAGACCCCTCTTATAAAGTTCATCAACAACTGGAAATCATCCACTGCCAAGGCCATAAAGAACAGGCACCCTGAACTTGAAAAGACATTGTGGGGCGGCAAGTTCTGGAGCGATTCCTACTGCCTTATAACAACTGGGCAGACGACGCTTGAGCAGGTAAAGCAATATGTTGAAAACCAGGGCGATCCAAAATGAAGATGTACCGTTTCAGGATTTATCCCTCCAAGACACAGGAGAAGGAAATGAACCATCATCTATGGCTTGAGAAGAACCTATGGAACGAGCTTCTTGAGCACAGCAAGGAAACCTACAGGAGCTTCGACAAGTTCCCCACTAGGAACTCCCTGCAACTGATGGTCAAGAACACCGGCCTGTTCTCACAGACCGCCCAGGAGATAGCCCACCGTGTTGAGGACGGCATCTGGCGCTATGTCAAGCTCAGGAAAGCGGGCAACAAGAAAGCCGGCTTTCCACGCTTCAGGTCCATTGACAGGATGAGAAACATACATTACCCCCAGAAAGGTTTCTCCCTTGGTAAGAAGCTCAAGGTGACGCCATTTGGGGAAATCCAGATTGTCCAACACAGGGAAATCAAAGGCAAGATAAAAACCCTGAATCTCAAAAAAGAAGCCTCCGGAAAATGGTTTGCCTGTTTTGCTGTTGAAGAGACGCCTATTGTCAAGGCGTCCAATGAAGGCCCAAGGATAGGCGTTGACCTTGGCCTGAAGACACTGGCAACCTTCTCAAACTGCCATGTGATAAAGAACCCACGGCATGTGAAGAAGCATCAGGATAAGATAGCCTTCCTGCAAAGGAAGCTGTCTGGAAAAAAGAAAGGAAGCAAGAACCGAAGGAAAGCCAAGAGGCAGGTTGCCGTCGAGTTTGAAAAGCTCAGGAACTGCAGGAGGGACTTCCTGCACAGGCTTTCCCATGGAATGGTCAATTCATATTCCTTCTTAGCCCTGGAAGACCTGCAATCCCAAGAGCTTGCCGAGCAGAACTTCGGCAAGCAGATAAACGATGCAGGCTGGGGCGAATTGGCAAACATGCTGCGCTACAAGGCTGAAAGTGCCGGTTGCGAGGTTGTGTTCGTCGATCCTAAGGATACGACAAAGATGTGCTGCATCTGTGAGGCCAAAAAGGATATGCCGTTGTCTGAGAGGGAATACATCTGCGACAACTGCGGCAATCATATGGACAGGGACCTCAATGCATCATACAACATACTCAAAAGAGCTACTGCCGGATCGGCAGGAAGTAACGCTTGTGAAGATGCCTCGAAAAAGGCGTCGGTGAAGCAAGAAGCCATGACCTGGGCTCAATAGCCAGGTCGTGGAGGATCACATGCAGTGGAAGACCTATATCAAAATCTAAAGTTCGTTGGGGTGATCAGATGAAGCACAAGGCATGCGGTTCGAAAGTCATAATAAGAGACGGCCGGTTCTATTGCGAGGAATGCAAGAAGTACGTCGAAGGAAGGATGCTGTTCGATAAAGAGGGATGAGTATGCCGAGATCGTATGGATTCACAAGAAGCCTCGCAAGCTATTACAGCCTGAAGAAGAATAAACGGAGGCAGTAACATGGTGTTCGGAACGACCGAGTGGATACTCATAAGCTATTTTACGGGTTGCTTTATGGGGTTGTTATTGGGGTGGTTGATGTGGAAGGACGGCGCAAAGAAGACAGAAAATTCGCAAAACAGTACGGTCATAGATGCCCCTTCTGCAACGCACAGTACCTCGTCAGGGAAGGATTCAGGAGTGTGATAATATGAAGCAAAAACTCTGTAGGAATTGCGGCCACAAGCACAGGTTATCTGGAGGCCGTGGAAAGAAAAGGCGAGGCGAGGCAAACTGGGTGTGCAACAAGGTATACAAAAACAAAGGGGCATGCAAGTGTCCTGGATTCAAGGCGACGTGGTAATTATGCCGAGGCGAACAAGGATAACGAGAAGCTTCTGGCAGAACGGCGAGCGAGTCGTGTCTTTCTTCACCAGGCCAGGCGAATGCGAAATACATTTCCTCAGGACGGATCGCAAGAAGATGGATAACAAAATCAAAAAGAGCATGACTGAATATCTAATAGTGCCAAAGAAACTCGCAATCGAACGCCTAGCGAAATGGCTGCACGATGATACTGCAAGAACTGATAACTGGGAAGACATGCCTAACAAGCCGAAGGGACCGGACAAGTGGGGAATAAGAAGAGGAGATGGGAAAGCCTATTGGAAAGAGAAAGCGGAACAAGCGATTAAAGCAATGGAGGGGAAAGCATGAACTTCGACTGGAAGAACATTAATTGGAAATATGAATGCTTCGCTCTCATTAGGTTCACATTAAGATTTATATGGATATGGGTGGTTGGATGCGCAGCTATAATTACAATAGTGGAAAAAATCCCAACACTAAACACAGAAGACGCAAAGATAAGGGTCGCGATCCTGGTTCTATTATTTACTATAGCAAACTTCACCGTAATCCCGAACGATCTATTCTGGAGAAACGAGAAAAAGAAAGAGGTGCCTAAATGAAACTATCAATCGAAAAGCGCCCGGCGAACAACGAGGAGTCGTACTTCGTATTTACGCATGGCGAGAAGACAATCGCTGCGCCAGTGAACGCGGTCAAGGCGGCTGCACTTATTTGGATTTTCTGTGCAGTTGTCATGTTCACTTTTGTTGTGGGGCAAAGCGTCGTACTGCAGGGGCAGGCTATGAATATCTACCTGATGAACGGCAACCTGACGAACGAGAACAACGATCCCGTTAGTTGCATTCCCAAGCTCGACGAGAAGCGCAACCTGAACTGGAACTGTACGGTTCAGAACCTGACCGAGGTGAAGGTATGACCTTCTCAGAACCACCAAGCAAAGAGATACTGGTGTTGATCATAGCGTTGATATTATCTAGTGCAGTGTCTTTCACTATGACGATAGTAGTTGCCGTAGCGATGCTAACTGGCTTGATACTGAGTGAGATCATAGAAAAGATGTTGGTAAGGAGAAAAACATAATGGCCTTCAACCCGAACATCGCCTATCTTATTATTCTTTCATTTATCCTAGCATTCGCCACAACAGAATTAATGAAGAACACCATCCCATACAAGACGCTCTCGGATGCCGACCGCTACATCCAATCAATCAACGACGGCGGCAACTCTCGATTGGGCGTGCAACTCCTGGCGCCGTTGGTCGGGATAAGCACGGACGACTTCGTAACCAAGACCAACTTCCTGTTCATCTTCTTAATAGGCTATCTAATCTACACGTCGACAAACTCGTGGAGGATAACTCTCTTGGCCATCTTGGGATTCTCGGTTTCTTTAATGACTTACTTCAGTCTCTTGGCTCAGGCGATAGTGATCATAGTCGGTTTATTCTTATGGACCAAGGTAGATGTTAAAGGCTTCAAGAACTTCTTCATCTATCTAATCGCAGGACTGTTCATGACACTGACTCACAAGTTCGGTTTTTTCTTATGGTTCCTAATCGTATTGATCAAAACAATAAACCCAAAAGATAAAGATATAGGAATTCCGGTAATAATCTCGTTCCTCGCAGCGGCATCTCTCGCGTTAATCGCTTTCTTCCCGAGTGGAGAACGAACCACGTTCTTCTACTATTTCCTATTGCCAATCTCTTTAGGCTCCTTCGATATTTTGTACTGGCTAGGTTTATTCGGAGTGACGTTATGGATGCTTCTTAAGACCGAGGACAACGCAAAAGAACTGGCGATGGCGATGTTCATCTTCTTCGGAGCGGTGGCTAATTATTTATTCGTTTCGCATTTAGAGGTGGACTTCTGGAGGGTACTTATCTTCTTTGAATTGATGGCCTTAATCAAGATAGGTCAAAGCAAAACAAAATCAGAGCTTTTGAAATGGGCCCCCTGGTTCTTGCTTGCAATGGCGGTCGAACGTTTGATACTCGGGCTGATGGCTTAAGGGGCATTAACCTTTATATACAGCAGCGCAGTATATTAACTCGTTTGGTGGTACAATGCCAGGGAGTACAACTTTTAGCGCAGGTGGACACGAAACCAAATTCATGTCGGTTGCACCAATCATGTCATCTGCAACGCCTTCTCCCATAGCGCCAGCGCCGGTAAACCTTTCAACCCTGGGAGCACTAACAACTGTGGCGCCAACTCAACCAGTCTTTACCGCAGCACCGATTGTCCAAGCCGCGCCGGTCACCACGTTTATCGCCTCGCCTCCTGCTGCAGAACCACCTCCCGCTCAAGCGGAAGCGCCGGCCGCTGCCCAGGAAGTGCCAAGCACGGTTACGCCATCTCCTGCAGTTGTGTTCTCGGCCGCTCCTTTGATGTCAGTTGCGCCTACGCCAGTAGCACCAACGCCAACACCGCTGCAATCAAAGGTTAGCGAATTGGTAAGCAAATACAATGTGGATACAACTGGCACAAGCTATGTCTCTGCGCCACCAATAGATACAACAAATGCCCCGCTTCAAGGAGGCACTGAACAAGCATTCGGGACTGAGAGGCATACAATATCAGTCCGCAGCAACTACCCTCTAATACATGCTACGTTTGGTGGGGGATATTCTCGAAGTGTCTCAGTTGAAGCAGTAGCAGCAACCCCATACTCATATCAACCATACGTTGTTGACCAGGCAAGGAAAATGGCGCCAGGGCTATTCTCGCCCCCTATTGAAAATCAGACACTTTCTATTACTGAAAGTGAAATTTACAATTGGAAACCAATTAATGCATCTGAGCAAAACATATTTGGAGAACCGACATTCCCAGGCTGGTTTCCTGGTGATGCTAAGATGAGGTTGTTAGAATCATATGCAAAGGATCCAGTGCGCCAGCTTGATGTCGAAAAAAACAAGGCAATCTACAACATCCTTAAAGACGCAGGTGCAACAGGATTACCTGCATACGGCGCGGTACTATCAAGCACAGCCGAACCAAACTATTCGTGGAACGCTCAATCAGCGGCAGCCGTGGAAAAGGCAAGGCAATCCGAACTGGCAAGCTTCGCTCCTCAAACCTCGGCGGTCACGCAAGGATTAGGCGCAACTCAGGCAGTCAAGTACGACGCGTTCGGCCAGCCTGAAGGTTCCCAAAACTACGATCCATTAGGCACAAGGCATTTGACTGGAGACCTAAGCACAGCCGGGGTAGCAGCAAAGAACGTAGCAGAAACCCAGCAGGTTCAATCTTATAGCGGTTTAGGTGGAGTGGAAGGAACCGGATTGACGTTCGGGCAATTCACTACTCAGGTGGCTCCACTCAACACAACCTCGGGAATCGGGGTGGATGTAACCTCTCCATTCAAAGCTCCGGAAGATATTGCAACAATCAAGGTCTGGGGCACTGATGAAAAGACAGGTGAATCGACTTTGCTCAATGTATCGGCAAACGTTCTGGCGAATGAAATTCAGGCTCAAAAAGAAAAAGGCGAGACCGGACCGTTATCGATCGGTGGAGTAAGCGTAACTCCGACAACCGGATACGTTTCGGAGAAAGGAACCGAGAATGAAAAGTTCATCTTTGGGCAGGCCGACATAGCGTTGAACATCGCCAACCCAACTCTTCTAAGCATGGCGTCTTTGGAGCGAGCGTTCAAAACAGATCTGGAAGGCGATACAAAATTCCAGGCACTTAATAAGGAATATTACGAACAAGCCGAGTCGGGAGATTTAACCACCGCCGAAAAGACAAAGGAGAGTATGGCAAACATTCTAAAGAACTTTGGGATGGAAGTAAACATCAAGGACGCAGCCACGATAAAACAGGACGCTGACACAAGAAAGGAATTCGCAGCCGAGCAATCAAAGTTAGTGGAAGCATTCCAATTAAACCCTACAAAGGAACTGCAGGAAAAGATAGTGACGCTCTCTGATAAGTCAGGTTTCAGTTATCCGTCGATAGAGGACTGGAGCAAGCCATTCACGGTTATGGGTGCATCAACCGAACCTTTAATCTCGGTAGCTCCTTCGGGCACATTCCCAACCATAAGCACATCCACTGCTCAGGTTGGATTAGGAACCAGCGAACTCCCAACTAATCAATTCAGTCTATTCCCGGACATGGCATTAGTTAATGCAGCGGCTCCTACAATGCCATTCATAACCGAAGGCGAAACAATGCTCTCAGCAGTCCTGAGGGCGAATGAAGCAGCGAAGGAAGCGAACAAGGAATATCAAACAAGCGGGATGCCATCAACAATAGACGTCTCGTTGCCAGGAATACAAAACAAATCCCTCACGCTCGAATCGTTAGGGTCATTATCCACAATCGCTCCGGAAGCAAAGCCAATAGTCACGGCCGCACCAATCACCACGTTCCTGGGAACTCCCGCAACCGAACCGACTCCTACTCCTGTCGCAACTACCGCACCTGCCCCAGCGCCCCCTGCCGAACCTGCCACACCAACCCCGACCGTGGCGGCAATCATGTCAGCCGCGCCTCTGATGACTCCTGCAGTCCAATCAACTCCGACAGTGAATCCTTTCCAGGAAAAGGTAACTGAACTAACAAGCACATATAACGTCGGTGCAACCGGCACGGCGCCCATAACAACTCCAATGAAGACATACTCCGACGATCCCAACGCCCCTATCAAATCCGATCCGTGGGGAAGAACTTACCGAACGAATTACGGCATACTTTTCCTGGGCGGAGACGTGACCACTTCGGTCGAGGACGTGCTCAGCGGAAGATACGAAAAGAACTGGGGCACGAAGCCATCTGGCGCAGTCATGAGCCAAGTGAAGGCAGCCGCTCCGGAATACTTCTCGACGCCCGTGGATAAGCAGAAGCTCGCTGTCACGGAAGAGGAGGTTCTAAGTTGGAAGCCGGCCGTCTCGGCAGAAAAGAACATCTACGGCGAATGGTCATTCCCAAGCTGGTTCGCAGGAGATGCCAAGGAAAGGATACTCAACGCATCCCAGAGCGATCCCGAGTATCTTTTAAGTGTGCAGAAGAACAAGGCAATCTACAACATCCTCAAGGAGGCAGGGGCGCAGAACCTTCCATCTGCAGGGGCGGTTCTTGGAAATACATCAGCACCAACTTATTCATGGGAAGCTCCTGCAATAGCAAAGGTTGAACAGGCAAGGCAATCCGAACTGGCAAGCTTCGCTCCTCAAACCTCGGCGGTCACGCAAGGATTAGGCACAACTCAGGCAGTCAAGTACGACGCGTTCGGCCAGCCTGAAGGTTCCCAAAACTACGATCCATTAGGCACAAGGCATTTGACTGGAGACCTAAGCACAGCCGGGGTAGCAGCAAAGAACGTAGCAGA
>Ga0247841_10006232_pt1 | contig 18613 bp, 18 predicted proteins | sample LaCruzMarch2015__2_FD_192410 | JGI IMG/M metagenome (GOLD analysis project Ga0247841, IMG submission 192410) | Freshwater microbial communities from meromictic Lake La Cruz, Castile-La Mancha, Spain - LaCruzMarch2015_18m | ecosystem: Environmental > Aquatic > Freshwater > Lake | place: Spain... | reverse complement strand
AAATTCTGCGCCACCTGATGCAGGGCACAAAAGTGATCGTGATCGACCCGGAACGGGAATATCGACGATTGAGTGAATCGGTCGGCGGTACTTATATCAAACTCTCTGTTCACTCCAGAGAAAAGATCAACCCGTTCGATCTTTCAGTCAATGCCTTTACCGAGCCGGACAGTTTTGCCGACCACGTGCAATCTTTAACTGAGATTATTTCGCTCATGGTCGAGGGTATCTTGCCCGAAGAAAAGTCGGCCGTCGATCAGGCGATTCTTAAAACATATCAAAAAGCCGGCTGGTCAATAAAAAAACCACAGAAACACAAGAATAAAGATTACCCGCTTCTTTATGATTTCTATTTGACCTTAAAAGCGCAGAAAGAACTGAAACTGGCCAAACGGCTGGAAAAATATACCAAAGGATCGTTGGCGCAGGTCTTCGACACGCAAACAAATATCGAACTAGATAATCGGTTAGTTGTTTTCGACACTAAGGATTTACCCGAATCATTGCGCCAGATCATGCATTTGGTCATCGCCCAATTCGTGCAAAATCAGGTCAAAACCGATCCGCAAAAGCGGCTTCTCGTTATTGACGAGGCCTGGTTGATTCTCGAACACGAAGAAAGCGCTCGATTCATCTCCGGATTGGTGCGACGAGCCAGAAAGTATTACTTGGGCGTCAGTATTATTTCGCAACAGGCCAATGACTTTTTGCAAAACGCTTATGGCCGAGCCATTGCCTCTCAGAGCGCTTTAAGAATTTTGATGCGCCAAGACACCACCACGATTAAGGGAGTGGCCTCGGAATTCCGCTTAAGCGAATACGAACAGAGATTTCTTTTAACTTGCGAGCGGGGTGAAGCTTTAATTATCGCCGATCAGCACCATGTGGCCGTTAAAATCACGGCCAGCGAAGCCGAACATCCGCTTATCACCACCGATCCGGCTGAGCTCTATCGAGCGAAACAATGAACCCTCAGACGATTAAGATAATCGCCGCGCTTTTTTCAATGAAACAGGAAATCAAAACCCTGTTCTTTGTTGTTATCGCCATCTGTCTTTTACCGATATTCGCTGTGATTATATTAACCCAGGAAGGCATAGACGTTATCTCGGGAGCTTTAGCGACATGGAATCCCCAAACGGCTCAAGTCGAGATTCACGACCCGCGGACGGGCGATGTGGTCTATACAGTCGACAGTAAAGTCGTGTGGCCGGTTGGCGGCCCCATTTCATTGGAGTTTGGTCAGTTCTCTCCCTATCAGCTCTTCCACTCAGGTATTGATATAGCCAGCCCGACTCGTGAAGTCGGCACGCCGGTGGCCGCATTCATGACCGGCACCGTCACTTATGCCGACCAGACTCTGATCGGGTATGGCAAACATGTTGTGATAGATAACGGCCACCATATTACTTCGATCTATGGTCATTTAGATACCTTAAATGTGATCAAAGGCCAGCCTATCGGCGTGGGAGAGGTAATCGGCACTCGTGGCACGACCGGCTGGTCAACAGGCCCCCATCTTCACTTTGAAATAAGAGTATTTGGGATACCGGTTAACCCGAGAACCTTTTTAACCGGCGATCCGTAATTTTTGGTGTTCGATTCTGTGGATAACAGGAACTTTATTGGCTCTCCAACCTGTTGATTGCTCTCTTGACAACTATCCGTATGTGGATATATACTATCAGTATAGGGATAGTTTGGAGGGTGGATGAACTCAGTTAAATTACAATCAACCAGCAATAGCCAAACAAGTATGCCAACTTTGTTTGATACTTTTGCAGTTACTCAACTCACTAATTCATCTCTTAAAAATAATTCTAGTAATCTTAACTTTGCGGATAGTTATCAAACTAATGTAGATGTCGCTCTAAAATCCATATTCCCTGACCGGCAAGAGGAAAATAAGCTTCAAAAAGCCAGAAAGATTCTCGGGGACGAAGTTACTGGAGTTTCCGATGAAGAATTAGGAGTGTATATAGCCGAATTTCAGTTTCTTTTGGATTCCTGGCTTGATGAATACGAAATACAAGTTTTTGACGGCAAAACATTAAAACAATTAACTAAGGAGGGACAAAATGGAACATTTTACAGCCGGTAAAACTCAACAACCATCCAAGGCAGTAGTTTATCTTCGAGTATCAACGGAAGAACAGGTAGGAAATTATTCGTTGGAAACGCAGGAAGATATTTGCCGGAAAGAAGCGGAACGTCGGGAAATCGAGATTTTAGAAGTTTTCCGTGAAGAGGGGCGATCTGCCAAAACGATTACCGGCCGGCCGGTATTAATTGAGATGTTAGAGTATTGTCGGAAACACAAGAAAGAGGTCGATGCGGTGATTGTTTATCGGCTAGACCGAATCTCTCGCCAAACGGCAGACTATTTAGCTATTAGAAAAAAATTAATGGAATCCGAAATTAAACTGATTTCCGTCACTGAGCCGACCGGTAACAGTCCGACGGAAAAATTCGTTGAAACAATGCTGGCCGGTTTTGCCCAAATGGATAATGATGTCCGAAGTGAACGAACTAAAAACGGCATGCACGCCAGATTCTTGTCCGGACTGCCAAGTAATGGTTGTGTCTCTCCTGGATATTTATCTCAAAACGGCTATGCTATTAAAGATTCGGAAACTTTTGAAATTTGGGAAGAAGCGTGGGAGCAAATGGCTACTGGCACCAAAACTCTGCGGCAGATGGCCGCGATCCTCAATGAAAAGGGTATTAAAAGCAACAAAGGCGGAAAAATGTACCCGCAAGAGCTAAGTAGAATCTTCCGCAATAAGTTTTATATTGGCAAAATTGTTTCGAAAAAATACGGTCAGGAAGTTCCGGGGCAGCATCCGCCAATGGTGACCGAAGAGAAATTTTATCGAGTACAAGCCGTTTTAGACGGAAGGAATGTAAATATATCTGCGCCACTAGCAAGAAGAAATCCGGACAATCCCGATTTCCCATTGCGTCGAATTATAAAATGCGGTAAGTGTGGCGCCTCAATGACTGGTGGCTGGTGTAAAGGAAAAAGGAAACACTATGCTCACTATTTTTGTTCACATCGTTGTAGCGGCTCGAATGTGGCGGCCGGTTTATTGGAAGAAGCAACCATTAAAGAGTTATATAAAGTTGCTCCGAAAAAGAAGACTATCGAATTATTTATTTCCTATCTTCGCACAAAATATTATAGTCGGGCTTCGGAATTGGTTAAGAGGCGAGCACAGGCGGACGATGAACTGAAGAAACTATATGAGTTCCGACAAGCACTGATCGAAAAGAATTTATCGGGCACATACTCCGATGAAATGTTTAAGGAACAAAACAAAATCGTTGAAGATAAAGTTAAGGATATTCAAATCACCAAAAACGATGATTTGCTACGCAAATACAGTTTAGAGCTCATTATAAAATTTATAGAAACGAAATTAGCAAATTTAATAAAAACATATCAAGAATCAAGCTTGGAACAGAAACGCACCCTGTTGTGTTCAATATACCCCTCTGGATTACAATATAGCGAAAAACGCTTATTAAACACCGGAATTAGCCCTGTTTATACCTCGATTTTGATTTTAAACAGACAACCTGTCTCATTTGGTGCGCTTAGGAGGACTTGAACCTCCGACCTTCTGCTCCGCAAGCAGACGCTCTATAATTTGCTTCAAACTTATTTTTGCTTGGTATGACCGTGCGCCTAGCAGGACTTGAACCTGCGGCCTTCTGCTCCGCAAGCAGACGCTCTATCCACTGAGCTATAGGCGCAAGGTTATAACAAGCAATATAAATTGACAAGAAACAAATTTCCGCGGACGAAGTCCCATCCACTGAGCTATAAGCGCATATGTGATGTGCTTCGAAGCGCATCACTTCTAGAATTTTAGCACTATTTTTCAGGATATTCAAGCCTATTATTTTATATTCTTTTGAAAAAGTTGAGTTGTAGTCTCAGCTACTCCTATTTTTGAAGGCTTCATTTCTCCGCCATTCGGATTAAAATCATGCCCGGCATTTTTAACTTTTAGATAGGTCGATTTAACTTTTTTTGCAACCAATGCCTGGTTAAAGTTGTAAGCTTGATCGGTTGGTACTACCTTATCTTTATCACCCTGAACTAATAAAAACGTTGGCAAAGTAGTACTGGGAATATTTTTAATCGGACTAGCTAAATCCGGATTCTGACCGTGAAGATAGCGATCAATACATTTACGCATTTCGCCACTCCAGTTTTTGGCTGATAAATCTGTCGGAGGGGCGATCAAAGCCACAGCCTGAACCATTTGTTTTGGATCAGTCACTGTCAAAACGTGCATCGCTGCCAGCTGCGCCCCAGATGAGCTAGCCATTAAACCAATTTTTTCGGTTTTAAGATTATAAGTAGAACCATTATCGCGCAAATAAGCTATAGCTTTACCGATGTCTTTCACTGGTTCGGCCGAGTAGGCTTGTGGGACTAATCTATGATTAATCGAAGCCACCGCGAAACCACTTCTAATGGCGTGTTGGCAACTACCAACTTGATCTAAAATTGTTTTATCGCCGCTATACCAGCCCCCACCATGAACGTAAATTATCAACGGATAGACATCTTTTTTTATATTTTTAGGGTAATAAAGATCTAATTTGAGCTCCACGCCATCTACCTTAGCGTAAACAATATTTTCTTTAATATTAGCAAATTTTTTATAAGGTTCGATACTCGCTATTTCTTGTTCCACGTCTATTGGCGTTGGTTCAGCGGTTATCGGATTACGACCGGTAGCAAAGGCAAAAATAACCCAGCCAATAATCGCTAGAATAATTAGACTAAAAACAATCCAGCACAATTTACATTTAAATAATTTTTTCATGAATTGACCAAACGAACATATTGATTCATAAACCTGACGATTGTTTTACCAATGTCAGCCTTGCTTGGTTCGATAGGAGTGGCGCTATTAAAATCGTGGCCAGCGCCAGTCACCATTAGCAATTCTACAATTTTCCCAGCAGCCTTTAATTTGTCAACATAGGCTTGAGTCTGCGCCGGTTTTACAGTAGTATCTTTTTCGCCTTGAACAATATAAATCGGTGGTAAATTATTACTAATATTATTGATCGGACTCGCTGCCGAGGCCGTCGATTTACCATTTAATAGTTTTTTAATGTATTGCTTCATCCCATGAGACCAGGTATCCGAATAAAGATCGGTAGCTGGGGCAACAAGAGCTAAAGCATCTACTTTTGTATTAGGATTTGTATTCAATGAAACATATTGGGCCGCAATTTGCCCACCAGCAGAACTGGCCATCAGGCCAATTCGAGAAGTATTCAGCTTATATTTTTCACTTTCATGACGCAAAAACACAATCGCTTGCTCAACATCTGCTAATTGTACCGGATAATTATAGTCTGGCGCCAAATGATAATTAATAGAGGCTACAGCATAACCAGCCTTAATTAGTCTCACTAATCCGCCAACCTGATCAAAAACTGTTTTATCTCCGCCAACCCAGCCACCACCATGAACGTAAATTACCAGCGGATAGCCATTTTTATCCAGTTCATTTTTATACTTGTCTAGAGGTATAAAGAGGTCAAATTTCATATCTTCACCTTGGACATTTTGGTAATCAATATCTTGAGTGATAGTGGCAATATCCGAATATAACTTCTCAATGTCTTGGCGCTCTTTACTAGTATCTTGACCGTTATATTCATCGCCAGTAACATTCAGATCCTCTTCAATAGAATTATCAGGCACTACAACCTCGGACTTAACTTCTGTTTTAGTTGGTGGCGTTTCGCTTGTAGTAGATGGTGTCTGGGCCACAACTTTTTTCGGATAAAATTTAAACCAAATAAAGGCTCCGGCCAAGCCGATTAAAACAATTATAAGTATGTAAATTAATATTTTTTGTTTGTTCAAAAAATTCTCCTCAAAACTATTTTAGCAAATTATGAAAAATTTTTGAAGCCTATCAAACAAAAAAACCGAGTTAAATCGGATTTTTTGGCGGAGAGGCAGGGATTCGAACCCTGGAACCCCTTGCGAGGTTACCTCGTTAGCAGTGAGGCGCTTTCGGCCACTCAGCCACCTCTCCGCAAATGTCTCTTTTAGATTATCATGAAATTATCTAAAAATCTAGCCTTATTGACAATCATCTATTCAACTGTTATGAATAAATTATCTCTTACATCGAAATGGAGGGATGTACCATGGCGAACGGAAACGGTCGATTATCTGATTCTGATCGGATTTCATTAGCTGCAACCAAATGCCCTCTCCTTGATGATGGTTATCGTAATTTCTTTGGTGAACGAATCTTTAATAAATATGCCTTAATAGTTTATAGACAATGCGTTCTACCGACAAGAAAAGCCGAAACACTTCTCAAAACTAGAGCCAAACCGAAAAAACAACGAAATGTTGGCATTTATTACCAGGAGCTTGAAGCCAGAGAGCGCCGCATTGTTGAGCGCGAAAGAATTGCCACTGGTAGAGAACAGGAACTGCAACATTATGATCTTAGAACTCGCGAGAAGAATCAACAAGTAACACAACTAGATCAAGAGATCGAGCAAAAACAGCAGCAACTGGCGACTCTGGATAAACTCATTAAGGAACGAGATATCGAATTTACTTCAGCTATTACTTTTGAACACCTCAAAAGATTAGAACCAGAACAATTGAGCAATGCTCTAATTGCAGTTTTACAGACTCAAATCCAGCTTAATCAAGAAGCAACGAAATTTCTAGATTTAGTTAGGCAAGGAATTGAAAAAGTAATTAAAGCTTATCGCACACTGAAAAATCGCAATCATTTGCAAGCCCATCAGTTATAATTGATCGGGCTTTTTCTTTTTTGCACTGTAATCGCCCTTATTAAATCTATTTGGACCAGCTACATGCCAGTTATCAGGATCCGCCTTGAGAATCTTTTTATATAGTTCTTGACCGGTTTTTGTTACAAATAACTTTTGGGTGGCGACTTTGCTTCTCATCTTGTGCCATTTCTTCGGCAGCGGATTGGCTCGCGATTCCTGTTCAATCAGTTCCAGCTCTACATCCAAATTATCAGCGTCTTTAACGATTTTAGCTTCTGGACATTTTCTTTCTTCGTATTCATGCCATAGCTCAATAAAATCAGGCTCTAAGGAAGTTTTTTCCAGTATATCGGAGATAGCTTTAACTTCATTTCTCTCTGTATATTGACGAGATAAATAATCGACATCCCCTGTCCGGCTTTCGGTAATGTCATGGACAAGCGCCATTTTCAAGACTTTATCTAGATCAACATTTTTCTCATTTTTAGCAATTACAAGCGAGATCCATATTACTCTTAAGGTATGCTCCGAAAGGTTGGCAAAATCAGTCCCTAAAAAACGTGTCCATGAACGTTTAATAAAACGGTTAGCGCCAATTTCAAATAAAAAATCGAGATCACGTTTCTTCATTTATACCTCTTTTCTTGAGTCTAACTTAAAACAACTAATGTCTTTTTGCAAATAACAGCTAAACCCTGGAGTACTTTTTGATGGTAATTTTAGAAGCATTAACTTGTTCGGAAGAATTTTTAATATCTTTAATATAAAAATCCCTACTCGTTAATTTTGCATAGTCCGATATTTTTTCAGTGAATTCCACTCCTGATAAGTGATCATATTCATGCTGAATCACCCTTCCCAATAGGCCATCACATTCTAGACGAAACTTCTGCATTTTTTTATTAAATGCTTCGATCGTTATCTGTTTAGATCTTTTTACTGGAGCAAATAGTTCACCATGCGCCACACTGCCACAACCTTCGTAAATAATATCTTCTTTTAACGATGTCTTGATAATCTTAGGATTAAGATAAATACGAAGTTCATCGGCCTGATCAGCAGTTCTGGTTTTTGTTTTTCTTGGTTCTGTAACAATTATTTGATAATTTTTACCGATTTGAGGTGCGGCGATTCCTACCAAGTCATTCGCACGCATGGTATCAACTAAGTCGCAAATGATTCTTTGAATAATTAGGCTATTAGAATTACTGATAATTTTATTCTTTGCTTTTAATTTTGAGTCCCCGATCTGAAGAATATTTTTTATAGACATATTTACATAATAATAATTGGCGGGACACGCCGGTCTGGAACCTTTTGTCCCTTTCAGTATCTTCTCCAATTGTAGCGGATTTCAGGTTAAATGGCAAGATTTGAGACAGTTTTAGCGGTCTGTGTCTCATTTTTTAAACTTGTACTCAAGAAAATGAGACAAATGAGACAGTCTAGGGCCCTTTTGAACTAGTGTCTCATTTTGAGGTATAAACCGAACACAAAACGAACTTATCCACAGATTATCCACTGTTTCCACATTGACACTAAGTAAATCAAACTTTACATTTAATATTATAAGACAGGGCGCTTCTTTCAATTTCTGAATGGCTAAATAACGGCTATACGGCAGGGCCGTAAAACGGCCAGAAGGATGTCGAGCCTTCTAAATTAAGAAGGAGTAATGCTATGAGCAATCCGATGAAAGACGCACCTGGAATGCGTGGTATCCGCTCTCGTAATGAGACTGGACCTTTACGCGAAAAACGAGGCGATACTCATATTTCTACCGTCGAGGCAGAATATGGTATAGACCTCGGGGTCAGGAGTGATATGCATTTAGATACCCTATTGGAATCTAAACAGCTAAAATCGCTTAATGACTTGATCAACGGGAGTTAGCGCCCATTGAAAGTTGTTGCCCTGTCTTTAGTTTAGCATTAAATGATTTTAATTTATAATTGACAAGAAATAAAGTAAACCTTACGCTAAGGTAGAAATGGATAAAGAAGAAATCAAAGAAATTGAGACCAAAAAACTCAAGCCAGAAGAACTTTTGGCTCTACTTAAAGATGGTAAAGATGGTAAATTTTCCGATATCATAGGGGTAGAAGAAACAGAGCAAATCGATTTTAAGGAGCATCTTTATCGATTAAATATTGAGCAAAATCAGTACGAATTTGCAAAAGATATTGCTGCTATAGCAAATTCGGGTGGCGGGATTATTTGCATTGGCTTTGAGGACGGCCAACATAATACAAAACTTATATCTTATGCTAAAACTCTATGCCCACTACCCTCTAATAGTCTTAATCTGGAGCAATTCAGCCAAGTTTTAACTAATAAATTAGTTCCAATTCCTCCGACCGATTTGGTAGATTACAAATTTTTTGGCGGAAATGGAAAGTTTTATCTGGCAATTAGAATTAAAGAAACACCGAAAGAGATAATACCGTTTCTAATTCCGTGGAAAAACAGCCAGACTGAATACTTTCTTTGTCCTTATCGGCATGGCTCGAGTACTCGTAGCCTGCTTAATATCAATAAACTTCACGAGTATGTTTCAGCTGGTTATAGAAGGAATCTTTCTGGCACCAATGAATTATCTCAAATTAACGAAAAAATCGATATTATTATGGAGCTACTTAATGAAAGAGAAAATCCACCCATTCCTTCAGAAGATTTCAAAAAAAAATATTTAGATTACGCTAAAGAGAAAATCGTTTCTAAATCTGGTTTTTTTTATATTTATGCTGAGCCAGCAAGGCCTTTGGATTTTGAATTCTCATGGAATAAAGATAAAGGATCTGTTTACGATCTTTTATTAGACCCGCCAAGGTTAAGAGATAATGGCTGGGATTTACAAACTGCTGCCCGATACGGTGAGCCACCGTATCCAGTCGGCGATCGCTGGGAAAGCATGAATGGTTCAATAAAATTAACCTTGGTTGACAAACGAGGTGTAGTTTTCACTGCCGGTGCACTCGATGACTTCCTTGATTGGGGGGTTAACGATTATAAAACAAGCGAAAAAATTCCTGTTGGTAAATTAATCAACAACTATGCCTTGGTCGAATATGTCGATGGTTTTGCTAAATTTTTGCTCAAACTTATCGACGATCATTTCTTTTCAGCAGATTACCGTATTGAATTTGGCTTTATTCTGCCGGATCAGGAAAAAGTCAATTTACTTCGACCCTTTCATTTGGGAGTTTATTTTCAATCAATCGTTGGCCCGAATCTAACTACTAGTTCTAATATTATTTATCAGAGCGATAGCAAGCTAGAATCAAAATACTTGGCCGGCAAAATAATGGAAGAAATTTACGCTTCAATGTTTAGTCAAACAGATTCCTTAGCGTATACAGGTAAAGATAATAAAGGCGTATTCGTGCAAGAGGAAAGGTATAAATAATGTCCAAAAGTCCGCCAAGACCAAAACTTAATCCGGAACAAATGGAAAAAGCTACTGAACAGTTAAAAAAGATAGCCGATTTTGGCAGTACTATTCAGGCGTCAGCGCAGAAAGCTTTGGAACCATTGCAAGAATCTATATCGAACGCAGCGAAATTTCTAAAGGGTCCTCGAGTTGAGTTTCCATCGCTTCATGAGCCATTGGATTTTGTTTACAATCCTGTTAATAGAATAAGGATTGATCTTGAAGATGAGGACGAGTATTTAAGCAACACTAAATTTTTAACTGCAACCACAGATGGCGGTTTCAAATATAGGGGTAAATATCTAAAGGGGCTCTCTACCGACTCCCAAGAAGGTCGGCTTCTTGCTAAATTTTTGGAAAGCGAAGGACTCTTTTTGACAGGTCTAGAACCAGGATTTGAATTTTACCGAAACTTCGGTTTTGTTGTTAGGAATCTTAAAAACGCTTTTAAAAAGAATAAACTGGAAGCTATAATCGAACGTAGAAAAAAGAACGAAGGCTATATTTTTATGGACATTGAAGAGCTACAAAAGCGCAAAATATGAGTAAAAACTTAATCAAAAGTTAATCAAATCTTTTCCGTGTAAATTTGAAGTTAAACACCTGATAATTAAAAGAAAATAGGTGTTTTTTTAAATTAACAAGAAAGGAAAAGAAATGGCTAACAAAAGTAACCGTATTCAAATCGAATACATTAAAACCGACCTTCTAAAGCCGTACCCTCAAAATCCGAGATTTTGGGACGGTAAAGGTAAAGATGATCTAAAAAGAAGTATCCAGTGTTTCGGGTGGACATCACCGTTATTGGTGAATATGGCCCCTGGCCGAGAATTTATTGTACTTTCTGGAAATTTAAGGTTAGAAGTGGCGCAGGATCTTGGTTTCAAGGAGGTTCCTTGTGTAAAAGTCGAAGTTAAAGAAGTAGAAAAAGAAAAAGAGATTCTTTTGAGAATGAATGTCTTAAATGGCGATTGGGATTTTGAGCTATTAAAGGATTTTGATATCAATATCGCCATAGAAGCTGGCTTTAAGGAGATTAATCTTTCTAGTATTTGGGACAATGCCTTAGGAGCTGAAGACGATAATTTTGATGTCGATAAAGAGAAAAATAAAATTATCAAACCAAAAGTAAAACCTGGCGAAATTTATTCTTTAGGTAGCCATGTGCTTGGTTGTGGTGATTCCACCGACCTGAATTTTGTCAAAAAGGTTCTAGGCAATAAGAAAGCCGATGTAATCTACTGCGATCCCTTGTTCAACATTTCTCTCTCGTATGACAAAGGATTATCCAACCACAGTAAATACGGCGGCAAGGCAAATGACCAGAAAACCGATAGCGAATACAAACAATTCCTAAAGAAAACAATTAATAATGCTTTAGCTGTTTCCAAACCCGATACCCATGTTTTTTATTATTGCGACCAAAATTACATCGGCTTAATTCAGAGTCTTTTTGAGGAGTTTAGTCTTAAGAACAGAAGGGTTTGTCTTTGGGTTAAGAACGGCTTTAACGTCACTCCTCAAGTTGCCTTCAATAAAGGTTACGAGCCCTGCGTTTACGCAACTCGTGGCGAACCATATTTAGCGCCGATTAAGAACTTGGGCGAGATTTTAAATAAGGAAATCGCCAGCGGTAACAGAACGATTGATGACATTATTGATATTTTCGATATCTGGCTTGCCAGACGCTTACCCGGCGCCAAATACGAACATCCAACCGAGAAGCCGCCGACGCTTCATGAGAAACCCTTAAAGCGCTGTAGCAAGGTCAACGACATTGTGCTGGATTTATTTGCGGGTTCAGGCTCGACACTCATTAGTTGCGAGCAACTGAAGCGCCGATGCTTCACGATCGATATCGATCCGATTTTCTGCGATCTGGTTATCAGACGCTTTGAAAATCTAACAGGGATTAAAGCAAAATTATTAACAAACTTTAAGGAGAAAAATGGAAATTAAATACGGCGACAAATTTAAATTAGGAAACCATTACTTGATTAATGGTAATTGCCAAGATCCAGAGATAGTCAAAAAACTATTCGGTCAAGAAAAGATAAAACTAATAATTTTAGACCCACCCTATGGCATACAGGTGGCTGAAGCCAAAAATAGCTTTAGAGCCGGCAAAACGAAATACAAAGACATCTTAAATGACGGCTTTCAATCGGACGAGGATTATAAAAACTTTACCGTAAAGTATTTAGAAGCGATTGAACCATATCTTAGCACAAAGAACGCCGCTTATATCTTTAACTCCGACAAAATGATCTTTGCCTTAAGAGAAGGAATGTTGGTGGCAGGATTTAAGTTTTCGGAGCTTTTAGTTTGGGTTAAAACTCATTCGGTTATCGGACGGATGGATTACCTGCCTCAACACGAGCTTATTGCCTATGGCTGGTACGGCACCCATGAATTTCTAAAATCCAAAGACAAAAGCGTTTTGGTTTATCCAAAACCGAATAAGAGCAAATTACATCCAACCATGAAACCGATAGGATTACTTAGAAATTTAATACTTAACAGTTCCAGAGTAAACGATATAGTTTTCGATGGATTTATGGGATCGGGGTCGACGATCCTAGCGGCAGAGCAAACAAAAAGAAAATGTCTGGGAATTGAACTTGACCCTGACTACTGCCAAGTAGCAATCGATCGGTTCGAAAAATTGACAGGCATTAAAGTCGAGAAAGTTGATTGAGGTGCAAAATGGCAAGAAACGACAAAGACAAAGCAATTCTTTTGGAACAACTAAGAAAAACGCCAATTATCCAGATGGTATGCCAAAAGGTGAATATCCCTAGACCAACATTTTATCGCTGGCGCCGAGATGACAAGGCATTTGCCGAACAAGTCGACACCGCCTTAGATGAAGGTAAAAACTTAATAAACGACATGGCTGAAAGTCAGCTTCTGTCGTTCATCCAAGATAAAAACCTTCAAGCAATAATCTTTTGGTTAAAAAATCACCATCAATCGTATAAAACAAAAGTGGAATTAACCACCAAACATTTAGACCGGGAGCTGACTCCCGAAGAGAAAGAATTAATTAAGCAAGCCATATTAATGGCCCAAGTTAACGAAAGGAACAACAATGAAAGCTAATGATTTCCCAATTGAAAAAGTATTGGGTGACCAAGTATTAAGAAAAAGTTTAACCAACGAGAGCCACTACTGGTTTTTTCACATCTACCTGCACGATTATGTGAAATACCCGACAGCCGAGTTTCATAAAGAAATGTTTCAAATCACCGAAAAAGATTCTGTTAAAAATGCAGTAATCTGTGCCTTTAGAGGTTCGGCGAAAAGCACAATCATGACTCTATCGTATCCCATATGGGCCATCCTTGGAGCTCCTCAGAAGAAATTCGTATTGATACTGTCCCAAACCCAGCAACAAGCACGGTTACACTTAACTAACATCAAAAGAGAGTTTGAGAGCAACGAGGTTTTAAGAAAAGATTTAGGCCCCTTTAGAGAAGAAAGTGACGAATGGGGCTCAACTTCTTTAGTGATTCCTGAGCATGGCGCCCGAATCACAGCCGCTTCGAGCGAACAAAGTATTCGTGGTATCCGCCATGGCGCCCACAGACCTGATTTAATTCTCTGCGATGACGTTGAAGATTTAAACTCGGTTAAAACCAAAGAAGGACGAGACAAAACTTACGCCTGGCTAACAGGTGAAGTTATTCCGAGCGGTGATGTCGATACTAAGGTTGTCATTATCGGTAACCTTTTGCACGAAGATAGTTTACTGATGCGAATCAAAAAACTAATTGAAGAAGAAAAGCTGGATGGTGTTTTTAAAGCTTACCCTTTAATTGATCACAACAGCAATATTCTTTGGCCAGGGAAATTCCCGACAACCAAAGAAGTTGAGGATTTAAAACGAACCATCGGAAACGAAAAATCCTGGCAACGTGAAATTATGCTTCGAATTATTACCGACGAAGATCAAGTGGTTAAACCTGAATGGATTCACTATTATGACGAATTGCCGCCGCTTAAAGATTCCGGGCTTCGTTTTATCGGTACAGGTATAGATTTGGCTATTTCCCAAAGGGATACAGCAGATTACACGGCCATGGTTTCAGCGCATGTTCACGGCCGTCAAGAGAACCTCCAAGTTTATATTCTACCCAATCCGGTCAATGAACGGTTGGATTTCCCAACAGCATTAGAGCGGGCTAAGCAGCTTTCCAAAGCATTATCTGGTGGCGGCCATACGACAGAATTGTACATTGAAGAAGTCGGCTACCAGCCAGCCCTGATTCAGGAATTAAAAAGACAAAGTTATCACGCCGAGGGCGTGAAAGTAGCAGGCCAAGACAAACGCTCAAGGTTGAGCCTTCTAACTTCCATGATTCAAAACGGCCAAGTTCTTTTTCCAAGAAAAGGTTGTGAAGATTTAATCACCCAGCTGACAGGTTTCGGATTAGAAAAACATGACGACTTAGCCGACGCTTTCGCCATTCTCCTATTTAAGGTTATGGAAAACAACCGCCCAGAGCCGAAAATCACTTTTATTGGGGGCACACCTTGGGATCGGCCATTACCAGGTTTAAGCGATTCTCGTACTTATGGCGGAAGCTGGACGAGAATATGCGGATAATTTAGAAGCCATACAAGTCAAGGGAAACCTATACTACGGATTAGGTTTCCCTTGTATTTTGAGACCTTGATTCATTATAAATTACATCCGAGAAGTTATTTTTATAGAGTTGTTATAGGCCTAGATTGAACAATATAAAACTTATTATCTTCAAACGCCCACTCAATATCACAAGAAAATCCGTAGTGGTCTTCGATCCCTTTGCAGATTTTTGATAATTCAACAATTTGATCTTTTGAGAGTTTTTGCTTTTCTTTTAAGTTGGCAGGAACTTCGACTTCTTTAGAGCCATTTCCGCTTCTTATAAGCATTATTTCCTGCTCGCTTGGATAAATTTCCTTAATATCAAAAGAATTTTTTTCAATAATATATGTGTCAGGTGTTACTTGTCCGCCAACTACAGTTTCGCCAAGACCCCAGCCAGCTTCAATTACAATACTATTTGCATCTTTAGTCACCGGATGAACGGTGAAACAGATGCCGGCAATCGCAGAATTCACCATCTTTTGGACAACTACTGCAACAGCTACTTCATCTTCTTGCATTTTATTTTCGATACGGTAAAAAATCGCCCGTGATGTAAACAGTGAAGACCAACATTTTTTTACTGCTTCTAATAAATTATCTTTAGTTACGTTGAGATATGTCTCTAATTCTCCGGCCCATGAGGCAGACGAGGAATCTTCGGCTGTAGCAGAAGAACGAACTGCCACAAATTCAGCGTCCAAGTCGTTAAAAGCTTTGGTTATTTCATTAGAAACATCCTGCGAAGTTTGAGAATTTTTAATAAGTTCCCTTATTTCTTCGGAAGCCTGATCAACGGTTTCAGTATTATTTATATCAACACCATTTAGAATGTTATCGATTTTTTCAACAATACTGTTATCCTGAATTAGTTTTCTAAAAGCATCGGCTATAATAACAAAACCTGGCGGGACCGGAACATCAGCTTGTGTCATTTCTCCAAGCGAGGCTCCCTTACCGCCGGCTATGTCAGTGTCGTTTTTGCCAAGTTCGTTGAACTTTTTTAAATAGATCATTTATACCTTAACAATTTTCACAATACCTTTATCGGCATCTACTTTTATTGTCTCACCGTTTTTTAATATTTTTGTGGCATTTTTGGTGCCAATAATACAAGGGATTTTCATTTCTCTCGAAATAATAGCGGCGTGGCAGAGAATACCGCCTTCATCCGTAACAATTGCACTGATATTCTTTAGATATGGCGTGTATTGTGGATTGGTCCCGTGGGTAACTAAAATAGCACCTTTGTGTTCCTCTCTTAATAGAATCGGCAATTCTTTCAGATCTTTAATCAAGACAACTTTACCAATAACGCTGCCAGGAAAAGCTGAATGACCAGAAATATCTTTTTGAGATTCGGCACTGTATCCTGGCTTGATAACCTCAATCCATCGATCAATTTCCTGGCCTGAATAGGTCTCAAATATCCCAGGTTGCCAATATTGGATAAAGCCGTATTTTCGATTCCTAATTTCGTTAAGATCTATTTTTTCGTTATCTTTGAGTATATCTATTATTTCCGGTGGGACAAGATAAACAAGATCCTCAGTAGTGATTTTAATGTTTTTGGAGATCGATTCTATCAGGTTAAGAATAAGATAACTGGAATAATAAAAAGATTCAATTCTAAAACTTCTGAACCAAATACTTTTCTGAATCGTATTTACTAAAGTACGTACAGATTCATCTTCAATTTTACTAAAATAATTATTGAAATCTTCTTTTGAATCAGATTCGGTTGCCTCTTTTTTGGAAAAGTGTTCAATCGGTAGGTATTCAAGCTTCATAAGCGTGTCCGAAATCCAACGATATTTTTGCCAATGTTTTTTGAGATCATCTTGAGATTTAATCATAGCGCGCTCTTTTAATTCTTCCGCCTGGGTAGAAGGATATATTGGAGAAGTGAGTACGGCAAAAGCACTGGGGTCATCTGGAAAAATTTTGGACAAATCATTTTTTAATTTAGCTTCGAGATCAGCTTCGGCAAGAAGCGGTAAGTTCAACCATGGATCAATTGACTGACGACTAATAATATACCTGTTTAATGCTTCGGCTAATTCTGTTTTTGATTTATTCTCCCAATTTTGCGATTGAATTTCCTGCCAGATTTTTAATGCCTTATCATGGCCATCTTTATACGCATCGATTATTTTTAATAAAAAATTGGAATCTCTTTCTATCGCCTCAACAAGCCAACTTCTAATTTGTTGAAATTCTTCTTCTGGACACGCACCCCAACCATCAATCGTCAGCCAACTTTTTGCGTTACTATCGAGATCAGTCAAAGGTATTTTTTTTGTAACCAAACTATCAATCGAAATCCAATTAAAAAATGGGCTTCTTTTCCTTTGGTTAAAAAAGTGCCAATTTATTTTTTTAGCATTTTCCAAATAATCCATTTATCGTGCCCTTCCATACAAACTTAGACTAGATATTTCTGAAACCATTTGATTGTTTCCGTAATAACAAAATTGTGTTTTCCTGGAAAGCTATGTCTGGAGTTTTCAATTACAACAAATTTGTTTGGTTGAGGAAGTCCTTTTTTCCAAAAATCGAAATGTCCTTCCTCGAGTTTTACCGACTCATCTTCCGTCCCCTGAAAAAGAATAACATTTTTTATTTTTCCGATTTTTTCGGCTATTAGCCGATCGTATAATAGATTCTTCTTCACAAAATCTATTGGTAATCGCCCTTCTCCCTTGGTATGAGGACGCTTAAACGAGGAATGATAAAAGAATTTTCCTTTTATAGTAGCGCTTTTTACAAACTTCTCCATCACTACACCTAGAAAGGCAGGAGGGGCTAATAAAGCATAAGCTTTTATGCGCGGATCTGGGCCATAAGCGGCAACTGTACTCCCTGCATTACTTCTGCCCACAACTGCGATATCTAGCACTTCTGGCTGCTTCTTAACAAATTCCAGAACATCTTTATAGTTTTGTAGCATTTCTGAAGCAGTTTTATCCTCAAATTTGCCCGAGCTTTTACCGGTGCCTACAAAGTGAAATTTCACCGATATATAACCAGCATCCCTTAACTTCTTTGCAAAATTATTTAGAAATCCGGGGAAATATGATCTTAAGCCATGGGCTAAAATAACGGCTGAAGCCGGTAATTTTTCAGGGTACTCAATTTCAACATAAATCGTATTATTACCGCTTTTAACATTGCATTTTTTAGTCTGTTGTTTCATAATTCTCCTGTTTGGGTTCTTTAGATTGAACTTTGACATAATGCGGACCTTTCGAAGAGACTTTCATTCGAATTAATCTAAGCAGAGTCTCTGCTCTTAGGTTCGGTAACATATGAAAATTATCGTCATGCGTCTCGTCTTCGATGTATAGCGTTTTCTTGGTGTGTCCAGGATAATCATAATGATTTATGACCCCCTCATTCGTTTTGACAACAGGTGACGCAATATTGGGATCATCAGGAGACAATACTAAGACCTGACCTATAGAATCAGGAATACTTGAGTCTTCAAGAAGTTTCGTCGTGCTTATAATCCCTTCTTTATAATCTTCGGTGGGTGCTATATCTACACCTCGGTCTAAGGATTTTCTTTTCCCATCCTCTATTAGCGGGTCAATTGACATTTTTAAGCCATGCCGAGTTTTGTCGTGTCCAACTTCTTCATCCCTACCTAAAAATCCAGCCAAAGAAATAAAATTGCCAACTTTTTCAAGTATTTCGGGTTCTTTCTTGTAGATTTCGCTTAGAGAAATCATGGTAGACGCAGCGCCAAATGA
>Ga0247841_10006230_pt1 | contig 18617 bp, 16 predicted proteins | sample LaCruzMarch2015__2_FD_192410 | JGI IMG/M metagenome (GOLD analysis project Ga0247841, IMG submission 192410) | Freshwater microbial communities from meromictic Lake La Cruz, Castile-La Mancha, Spain - LaCruzMarch2015_18m | ecosystem: Environmental > Aquatic > Freshwater > Lake | place: Spain... | reverse complement strand
TATCTTTAAAAACGGATCACAGTATTTTGGTCCTTATAGTTCTAATTATACAATCAATTCAATTTTAGATATAGTTCATGAGCTTTTTCCAATACGAACGTGTCGATTACCCTTATCGAAAGAAAACATAGAAAGTGGCAAATTCAAAGTTTGTTTACAATATCACATACATAAATGTAAAGGTGCATGCGAAGGAAAGGAAACTGAATCGGAATATAATCAAACAATAGAACAAATACGCCAGATAATTCGTGGTGATGCAAATGAAATAAGCAAAATACTACTCGAACAAATGAAGATATTAGCTTCTGAGTATAAATTTGAGGAAGCACATTTAATTAAACAGAAATACGACCTGATTGAAAACTATAAATCAAAATCCATAGTTGCAAACTCGGTAGTTGAGAATACTGACGTTTTTGCTTATGAAGAAAATGAAAATACTGCTTATGTAAATATTTTACGTATTTCGAAAGGTTGTATTATTCAAGGTTATACCATTGAATACAAAAAAAGGATTGATGAAGACAAGGCAGATTTGTTGTCAATGGCAATTGTGGAACTTCGAGAACGGTTACATAGCAATTCGAAAGAAATAGTAGTACCGTTTGAAATAAATTACGAGCTATTGGATGCACATATAGTTATTCCTCAACGAGGTGACAGAAAAAAACTATTAGACCTTGCTATTCAGAATGTTAGGCAATATAAACTGGACAAATTAAAACAGGAAGAAAAGTTAAATCCTGATCAGCGTGCAATGCAAATGATGAAAAGCATTCAGGAATTACTTCATATTGACAAACCACCTATGACAATTGAATGCTTTGATAACTCAAATATTTCGGGATCTGACGCAGTAGCAGCATGTGTGGTTTTCAAAAAGGGTAAACCTTCCAAAAAGGATTATAGAAAGTATATCATTAAAACAGTAGTTGGTCCTGACGATTACGCTTCGATGAAAGAAGTTGTAAGACGGAGATACACAAGAATGTTAAATGAAGAGACGCCGCTACCCGATCTGATTATTGCTGATGGTGGTGCTGGACAAATGGAAGTAATTCGACAGGTAATTGAAGATGAACTTAAAATTAACATCCCAATTGCCGGATTGGCAAAAGATAGCAAACATCACACACGGGAATTATTATTTGGTTTTCCGCCAAAAGAAATTGGACTAAAAATAAATGACCCACTTTTCAAATTATTGGCATCCATGCAGGACGAAGTTCATCGTTTTGCGATTACTTACCATCGTGACAAGCGAAGCAAGAAACAAGTTGCTTCAGAACTTGATACTATTCCCGGAATTGGCGAAAAAACCAAAAACGACTTAATCAAGCATTTTAAGAGCTTAAAGCGCATTAAAAGTGCCGAATTGAATGACTTAATCGAAATTGTTGGAATAAGCAGAGCTTCAGTTATTTACAACTATTTTAAAGACATTTCGAAGCTCTGAGAATTGAGTATTTAATTTTTGCAGTATCTTTGCATGGAAATAAAAGAAAGAAAAAGGCTCCTAACCCCTAAGGGGGTACAATGTTTGTCTTTTTCTTTCATTTTAGCTTTTGATATAATTTAAAAAAATGAAATAAGTAACTAAATTCCCTTTCAAGGGTTAGCGGTAAAATATGATAACATTAGAAATTAATTCTATAAAAACAATAAATCAAACGGCACAAAAATTTATTGACCAAATTGGAGACCGTACTGTTTTTGCTTTTAATGGAAAAATGGGTGCTGGAAAAACGACTTTCATAAAAGCCATTTGTGAAACAATGGGCGTGAAAGAAACAGTGAATTCACCAACTTTCTCAATAGTTAATGAATATGAAGCTGTAAATGGTAGAATAATTTACCATTTCGATTGCTATCGAATTAATAAAATTCAAGAAGCATTAGATCTTGGTGCAGAAGAATATTTATATAGTGGTAATTTATGTTTTATCGAATGGTCGGAAAACATAGCTCCACTCCTACCCGATTCAATTGTAATTGTTGATATTGAGGAAATGGAAAATGGAAAAAGAAATGTAATAATAAGATGATCTATTAAAATTGGAATGCTTAAATAAAATGAAACAAAAGAAGAAAAATTCCGTACTGGAACAAGTAAAGGCAGCACGTAAACAAAGCCGTGAAGAAGAAATTCAAACACATGGAAAATCGATTAATTATCGAAAGGTTATGGCAAGTAAAAAGCAATATAACCGAAAAAAAAATAAGGCAGACGATGAGGTTCTGCCTTATTTGTTACAGGGATGACAGAGTTCAGACTCTTCCATTTATCTTTTTTGACAGAGTCAGAACTCTGTCATCCCGATATTACCAAATACTTACTCGTTTTTCAACCGGTACAAACATTTTATCATCTGCTTTAATTCCAAAAGCATCATACCACGCCTGAATATGTGGTAAAGCGCCATTTACACGCCATCTACCTAATGAATGAGGATCAGACTTTGTTAACACTAAAATCTCTTCAGGGCGTATGTTTCCTGCCCAAACATTAGCATAAGAAATAAAGAATCGTTGCTCAGGAGTAAAACCTGACAAATCTTTTAATGGAGAATCTTTTGTAGCTGTTTTAAATGCCTGATAAGAAACCTGTAAACCTCCATGATCTGCAATGTTTTCGCCGAGTGTAAACTTACCATTTCCATGAACTCCCGGAGCAACTTCTACAGCATCAAAATAATCAGCCATAACCTTTGCCCGTTCATCAAATTGCTTTTTATCCTGGTCTGTCCACCAGTTTTTAAGGTTACCATCTTTATCAAATTGACATCCCTGATCGTCAAAACCATGTGTCATTTCGTGACCAATAACCACACCAATTGCACCGTAATTAAAAGCATCATCTGCATTCATATCAAAGAATGGATACTGCAAAATGCCTGCGGGGAAACATATTTCGTTAGTTGAAGGATTATAATACGCATTTACTGTTTGTGGAGTCATTAACCATTCCGATTTATCGACTTTTTTGCCGGCTTTTGCAAACATATAAGCTGCTTCAAAACGATTAGCACGTTGAATATTGGCGAGATAAGAATCCTTTTTGACTTCTAATTTTGAATAATCTCTCCATTTATCAGGATAGCCAATTTTCACATAAAATGAATTCAATTTTTCTATTGCTTTCAATTTTGTAGAATCACCCATCCAAGGTAACGCTTTAATTCTTTCGCCTAACGAAACCTGTAAATTATGAACTAACTTCAACATTCTTTCTTTGGCTTCAGCAGGGAAATATTTTTTTACATACATTTGTCCAACAGCCTCACCAACAGAACCATCTACGCTACTAACTGCACGTTTCCAGCGAGGCGATTGTTCCTTTTTACCAGATAATGTTTTGCCATAAAAATCGAAGTTTTGAGCATAGATTGAATCGCTTAAATAACCAGCTGATTCATCAATTAATTTCCATTGTAAATAAGCAATTTGATTTGCTAATGGTTCTGTTTCAATTATTTTGCCCACTTCAATAAGTGATTCTTTTTGAGATACACTAACGAATTTTGTATTACTAATACCCAATGTCGAGAAATATACATTCCAATCAATAGCAGGTACCAATTTTTGCAAATCCCTAACAGTCATTTTATTATAATTTGCATGCGGGTCACGTAATTTCACCTGATCGTAAGCTGCTTTTGCCAAACGAGTTTCAATAGTCATTACAGCTTCCATGTTCTTTTGAGCAGTTTCTGAATTAAAACCAACCAACTGGAACATTTTTACAACGTGTAATTTGTACTTGTCACGAATCATTTTGGTATGTGCATCATTGTCCAAATAATACTCACGCTCGCCCAATCCAATTCCCCCCTGATAAGTTTGCACTAGATAATCATTACTACTCATCGCATCGGCATCGACATAAACAGCAAAATATGGTGTTAAGCCTGATAATAATAAATCGGGTAATACACTTGATAATTCTGCTACTTTTTTAATGGTCGTAATTTTTTGTAAATCTGCTTTAAGTGGCTCATATCCATCTTTATTCAGTTTGGTACTATCCATTGCCAGATTATATAAATCGCCAATTTTTTGTTCGATAGATCCATTAGAAGCTGGTTTAGCTGCAATTTCAGTAATTAATCCTTTCAATTGTTTACGGTTATTTTCTGCCAACAAATCAAAACTTCCGAAACGTGAATACTCACCGGTAAGTGGATGTTTTTTCATCCAACCTCCACAGGCATAATTGTAAAAATCAACGTTTGGTGATACTGTAGTATCTAAATTTGCTAAATCGATACCCATAGAATTTGAAGTATCTTTTTTGCTGTTACATGCAGTTGTCATAAGTAGGATTAATAAAAAGCCCCCTAACCCCCGGAGGGGGAAAAAGAAACGAGAATTTGATTTTTTAGTCATATTATAAAATTTTGAATATTTGAATAAATATAAATACAAAAACAAAAGAAGAATAATAAAGTTCAATTAGTTAATTACTTCCCCCTTTTGGGGGTTAGGGGGCTTCTACATCATCAATAATTCGAAAAAGATCGTTTAAAGTTTCCGCCCGAAGCATCGCGATTCGGGTTTCTTTAAAGTTTGGTATTCCTTTAAAAACCGGAGTTGAAGCTAAATGCCGACGGCTATGGATTATTCCTTTTAATCGTTGATTACTAACACTTTCTATTAAAGTATTTTCATCAATATCCAACCATTTTACTGATGCGATAATATGTTCCTTGAGAATGGATTTTTGTTCTTCGAATGTAAGAATTGGAAGCAGTTCGCCTGATTCAAAATACCTTTTCATTTCAGCAAAAATCCAGGGACGACCAATTGCAGCACGACCTACCATTACTGCATCTACACCATAAAGGTCAAAACACTCAGCTGCACGTTCGGGTGTAGTTACATCTCCATTTCCAATAATAGGAATATGCATACGAGGATTGTTTTTTACTTTACCAATCAATGTCCAGTCGGCATCACCTTTGTACATTTGAGCGCGTGTACGACCATGAATAGTCAATGCTGCAATACCGCAATCTTGTAACTTTTCGGCTAATTCTACAATTACTTTGCTGTCATCATCCCAACCTAAACGGGTTTTTACAGTAACTGGAAGATTTACAGCATCAACTACATCTTTTGTAATTTTCAACATACGGGGAATATCGCGAAGCAACCCTGCTCCTGCCCCTTTTCCTGCAACTTTTTTTACAGGACAACCAAAATTTATATCAATTATATCGGGCTGTGCTTCAGCTGTTATACGAGCTGCATTGGCCATTGACACCGGGTCATGTCCATAAATTTGAATAGCTATAGGACGTTCTTGTTCATATATAGTCAACTTTTGCTGTGTTCGGTTTACACTGCGAATCAACGCTTCCGACGAAACAAACTCAGTATAAAGCATATCCACACCAAAACGTTTACAAAGCAAACGAAATGCCGGATCAGTTACATCCTCCATCGGTGCCAAAAATAGTGGTTTATCGGGAAATTCTATATTGGAAATTTTCATTTTAATTCAAATTTATTCAAAATTGGAGTGCAAAGGTAAATATTTAATTGATACTGAACAATAAACATGATCTTGTGGAAAAAAGGAACTAATTATCTGGTAAATTATAGCTAATTTTGTAAAATAAATATTCGCAGATTGAAAAAATGAAACAAACTCGAAAATCAATAGCTAAAAATTCTTCGAAAACCAGAAAATATACATTTAATAAATTTCTAAAACTTTTGCGGGATTTTGTTTTTATAGGATTGGGAATCGCTTCGGCTGGATTTGGGTTGAAGGGTTTTCTTTTACCCAATTCGTTTATTGATGGTGGTGTGACAGGGATTTCACTAATTCTGACAGAACTTACAAATATACCATTATCTATTTTATTGTTTGCAATTAATATCCCATTTATATTTCTTGCTTTATCAACAGTCAATAAACAATTTGCATTAAGAAGTTTTATTGCCATTTTATTGCTTGCACTTACTGTTCATTTTATTCCATTTCCCACTATTACCAACGATAAATTGCTAATAGCTGTTTTTGGTGGATTCTTTTTAGGATTGGGCATTGGTTTGGCAATGCGTGGAGGATCGGTAATTGATGGAACTGAAGTACTGGCTGTTTATTTAGGACGAAAAACATCATTCACAATTGGTGATGTCATTATGGTTTTTAACGTGATAATTTTTTCTGTATCTGCATACGTTTTTTCAATTGAAATTGCTCTTTACGCCATGTTGACCTATTTAGCAGCTTCAAAAACAGTTGATTTTGTAGTCTCCGGAATTGAAGAATATGTTGGGGTTACCATCATTTCGGACAAAAACGAAGAAATAAGGCTTGCCATAATTGAAAAATTGGGAAGAGGTTGCACGCTTTATTATGGAAAAAAAGGTTATGCAAAAAGAGGCGAAACTTTGAAAAAAACTGATATTATTTATACACTTATAACCCGTTTGGAACTATCAAAATTGAAAACAGAAGTGGATAATATTGACAAAGATGCCTTTATTGTAATGCACAGTATTAAAGATGTGAAAGGCGGAATGATTAAAAAAAGACCTATGCAAGAATAGATTTCCTAAAAACAAAATGTTATGAAAGTTTATATCATATCTTTAATTTTTATCTCCGAAAAAAAACAATAATTGACTTACAAAATCAAAGATACAATTCATTTACTTACCTTTTCAGTGTTTATATTAATTAAAAAATTAAGATGAAAAAATACATTCACATATTCATCATATTAATTGGATTACAAAGCAGTTACGCACAAATAAAATACTCGCCTGCCTGGTTTGGTCCGAATGCAAATCCTGTACCTGAATTTACTGATGCTACGATTCCTTCCAAAACTACCATAAGTTTGATGGGAGACTATTATTTTGGGTACGGCGATGTAACAAAAAACGGCTATTTTAAAATTGACATCCCTCTCCTACCCGATCGTATCTCGTTGAAAATCTGGTCTTCGGTATTCGATAATTACAAAACTACTTCAGAAATAATGCAACTTCGAGGAAGTAATTCTCTTTCGGGAACTGCTAGTGGCGATATTTATGTACAGACAAGAATTCGTATTTTAAAAGAACAAAAACAACTTCCAAGCATTATATTGAACAGCACATTAAAAACTGCATCCGCCAAAACCGTACTAAGCAGACGATATTTTGACACACCGGGCTATTATTTTGATACGGAAATTGGTAAATCTATTTCTACAAATGGAAAGTTTGTAAGTGAAATTCGTGCTGTAGCAAATGTTGGTTTTATGTGCTGGGAAACAACCAATAGCATGCAAGATGACGCAACTATGTACGGCGGAAAAATAATTATTGGAAATAATAAATGGAAATTAGATAACTCAATATCAGGTTACAATGGATGGATACATTCAAATAGATATTTCCCTAGCGATTATGGTGATTCTCCGTTAGTATATGCAGCAAAATTTTCTGTAATGAATAAAAATATAGATTTTTTTGCACAATATCAATATGGAATAAAGGATTTTCCATACCAACAAATCAGGGTGGGAGTGAGTTTTACAATGATGTCCCTAACCCCTAAATATAAATAAATCTGCCCCCTAACCCCCTAAAGGGGGAATTTAATTAGTGCAAATTATTAAAAAAACAATGAATAAAGAAAACAAGCAAAACGATACTAACTCAGTTCCCCTTCAGGGGTTAGGGGCAAACACACCCTTCAGGGGGAGGGGGGCCTATGAAATAATGGCTCCCGCCGGATCGTGGGAAAGCCTTTCGGCAGCAATAAAAGCAGGTGCAGATTCAGTTTATTTTGGTATCGAAAAACTGAATATGCGAAGTAAATCGAGTAGTAATTTTTCAACCGATGATTTGCGGGAAATTGTGCGTATCTGCAAAGAAAACAACGTAAAAAGCTATCTCACTGTCAATACAATTTTGTACGACAATGATTTAACGCTTATGAGCGAAATTATTGATGTGGCAAAAGAAGCTGATGTTTCGGCTATTATTGCAGCTGATGTAGCAGCTTTGATGTATGCCAATAGAGTAGGAGTGGAGGTGCATCTTTCCACCCAGTTAAATATATCAAATATTGAAGCTTTGAAATTTTATGCTCAATTTGCAGATGTGGTAGTATTGGCTCGTGAGTTGAATATGGAACAAGTGGCCGAAATATATAACGCTATCGAAAAAGAAAATATTCAGGGTAAAAATGGTGAACTAATTAGAATTGAAATGTTTTGTCACGGTGCACTTTGCATGGCAGTTTCCGGAAAATGTTATTTAAGTTTACACGAAAAGAATGTTTCTGCCAATCGTGGTGCTTGCAACCAAATTTGCCGCCGCGGTTACACCGTGAAAGACAAAGACTCAGAAATTGAACTAGAAATTGATAATGAATATATTATGTCGCCCAAAGACCTAAAAACTATTGGATTTATTGACCAAATGTTGAGGGCAGGAGTGAGGGTATTCAAAATTGAAGGTCGTGCACGTGGAGCTGAATATGTAAAAACGGTAGTATCATGTTACAAAGAAGCTATTGAATCGTGCCTAAATGGGACGTTTTCCGACGCTAAAGTAGCTGAATGGGATATACGCCTTAGCAAAGTGTTTAATCGTGGATTTTGGAACGGCTATTATCTCGGACAACGGCTTGGCGAGTGGAGTAAGAATTATGGCTCTGAAGCTACGCACAAAAAAATATATGTAGCCAAATGCACCAACTATTTCCAAAAATTGGGTGTTGCAGAGTTTTTGTTGGAAGCACAAAACCTTACGGTGGGCGACGAAATACTGATTACAGGCGAAACAACCGGTGCTTACGAAGATACTGTTAAAGAAATACGCGTACAACTCAAACCAGTTGAAAAAGTTGAAAAAGGAACATATTTCTCTATGAAAACCAATGAGTTGATTAGACGAAATGATAAGTTATTTAAGATAGTACCCCAAACCCCTAAAGGGAATTAAAGAAAAATAATTACATACTGAATTAATAATTCAGATAAGTGACTTTACAATTTAATTTGGTGTTTTCTTTTACTTCGAAAATCCACTTTTTAAAATCAGGAGGACCAAATTTTGCATCTGGATTATTTGAATAACCATATCCTTCTTTTGGAATAATCATCATTTTGGTGTCTAACTTTTTATTCTTATTCTCATCGTGGATATAATTAAAACCGTATTTGGCAGGTTTTACATTTTCAATCACTATGACACATTTATTATTAGAAATAAATTCAGTTCCAACTTTTAAACTTTTATTTTTATTATCAAAAAGTTCGTAAAGTAGGTTGCCATTATTGTTTCGCAAACCGGTGATTTCAACTGTCAACGTAAACTGTGCATAAGTGCTGAAAGGCAGGAGAAATAAGAGAAAGAAAAGATTAAGTTTTTTCATATCAGTATTTTTTTAAAATTAAACCCAACTCGGCTTACCCATTCCTTTACGCATCATAAAGCGGTAAAACCCCGAGTAACTACCAAAACCCATCCTTTTGGCCACATCTTTCAACTCTTTCTTTTTATCTTTCAGCAGGTCTTGAGCCATTAGTAAAATATACGCTTCTGTAAAATCCGTAAAATTCATACCTGTAAGGGTCAAAACTGTAACACACATTTCGTTTCGTTTAACGCCCAGCAAACGTGCATGATAATCACCGGTACGAATGCCATGTTGATGTAGATTATTTACAAAAGCATCGAGAAATGCATTACCTGTGGGTCGAAAACCTGTTGTGGGTACTTCCGTTGAACTGTCAGCCTCTAGGGTTTCGGGTGCGTTCATGTTTATGTACAAGTCGACGGGGCTGTATTGTTTGAATGTTGCCTTCATTTTGATAATGTTTAGCTTATTGTTTGACAAAAATAACAATAATCTTTTAATTAAAATAGCAACTTTTGAAAAAAATATTGCGCCGCAAAGTTGGCTGGCAATAATGTATATAGACGAAATTGCGAACGAGATACGATTGGCAATTTAGTCCGTGTACAATATTGCTGTTGAGTAGTGATTGGTAATTTATGCAAGACAATAACATGCCGTTGATTTATCATTGGCAATATTATCACCAAATAAAATTGCCACCGATAACTCAGTGGCAATTCAGCAATTTATTTTAGTGCGAATGATATATGAGAGGCAATATTTGGATTGAATATTTTATAAAAATATCATTGATTTATTTCTTAGGTTTATCAGGTTCGGATAATTTGATGTTTAAACCAGCACGAAAATATAAATTATCCGAACTTTGATATAAAAAATTAAATGATTTTGAAATTCCTATAAAGGGGTAAACAGTATTTTTTGCAAAAAATGCTTGTGTATAATTTAGCGTTAAGCCTGTTAATGTGCTTTGGTCTCTTTCTGTTATTTTAAAATAAGCGTATGCACTAGCACCTAAAAAAAATGGGAAATTACTTTTAGGAGAAATTATAAATGATAATGCCAAGTTAGGACCAAAATAAGCAGGTATAAAAACTCGAGAATTACTTAACACTAAACAAGTTAATCCCATAACAACTTTTGTTTCAACTAAATTATCTTTTTTGGTCAAATTTTTTAAATACCCTACTGAAAAAATTATTGGTTGACTATAGTTATCTATATGTGAATAAACTCCTGAAATTATCCAACTTTTCTTTGAGTAATAACTAATACCTAAATTATAGTTATCATTAAAATTTAAGGTACCATAAGATAAATTTAAACCTCTATTTTTTCCAAAAAACTCTTCCTGAGCATAACCTGAAAGTGTACAAAGTATTCCAAATACAATCAATCCAACTTTTAATTTTTTCATAAGCATTAATTTAAATTTTACTACAAAAATAGTAAATAAATTATATTAATAAGGTTATAACCATTTAATAAATAAATTATTTGATATTTTATATAGTTATAACCATATAAAAAAGTAATATATTTTCCTTATAAATTAGGGTTTATCAACTCAATTCCAACATTCTCAAAATAGGTTTTACTGCTTTCACTCTTACTTCTTCGTCAATTAAAATCTCAGGAGTTTCGTTCAGCAGGCAATTATAAAGTTTTTCAAGCGTATTTAATCGCATAAAATTACATTCGTTACAAGCGCATGTACTGTCGTTTGGTGGTACAGGAATAAATTCTTTTGTTGGATTATGTTTTTGCATTTCGTGTAGAATTCCACTTTCGGTTGCCACTAAAAATGAAGTTTTTTCTGATAAAGTTGCAAAGTTGAGCAGAGCTTGTGTACTTCCAATAAAATCAGCCATCAATAACACAGTTTGCTTGCATTCAGGATGAGCCAAAACCAATGAATCGGGATGTTCGGATTTTAATTTCACCAACTTTTCAACAGAGAATTGTTCGTGTACATGGCATGCTCCGTCCCATAATAACATAGAGCGACCAGTTACACTGTTGATATAATTTCCTAAGTTTCTATCCGGTCCAAAAATTAATTTAGCATCTTTGGGGAACGAATCAACAATTTTCTTTGCATTGGTAGAAGTTACCACCACGTCAGTTAGCGCTTTTACGGCTGCAGTGGTATTTACGTACGAAATAACTGTATGATCGGGGTGAGCTTTAGTAAATGCTTCAAACGCGTCCGCAGGACAACTGTCAGCTAAAGAACAACCGGCATTCAAATCGGGTACAAGTACTTTTTTTGTTGGAGAGAGAATTTTGGCAGTTTCACCCATAAAATGAACTCCACATAGCACAATAATGTCAGCATCCGTTTGAGCTGCTTTTTGTGCCAATGCCAAACTATCGCCTACTACATCGGCAATATCCTGAATATCGCCCATTTGGTAATAATGGGCCATTATTACTGCATTTTTTTCTTTCTTAAGTCGGGTTATTTCTGATATATAGAAATCATTGCCCCTAACCCCTAAAGGGGAATTGGAGTTAGTATCGTTTTCTTTATTTTTATTACTTATCATATTATAGTTTTAAATAATCAGTTGTAATATTTTTTATTCCACTTCAGGGCTAGTGGTTTTCAAACAAAACATTAATATTATTCTTTTTAATTTTAAAAAAATCTATTTGAAGATAATAATAGCTTGTTAGTTTGGTTGATAAAAATATTGATAAAAACTTGTATAATTCTTTATTAAATTTCAAAGGATAGATACTAACAATTTTATATTAATAATTTATTTAAAAATAAGGCAATTACAAACTTTATCAACACATTGTTTATATCTGCAAAGTTAGAAAGTTTTTATGAATAGATATGCTTATAAACTATAAAAACTGGTTAAAAGAAAACTGTAAAAAAAGTGCTAACTAATTTGGTTCTTTCAAAACAATGGATAATAGAAAATGGTTTTAAAAATTCAAAATAAAGTTTCAATATTTCTATCAATGGTTATCACTAAGTTTTCAACAGTTTGTTGATAGCTTATAACACGCAAACCGCTTAATATAGCTTGCGGAAATATCATTAGATTATTGTAAAAAAAATAATTAAAGAAATTTTTCTGCAAATATATTGTAATTTCTGTTTTATTTTTATAACTTTGCTCCACATTTAAAATGAAAATATCAACATTCAATTTTGACGTTGATATATAACATTTTACAATTTTCTGGTATTGAGTTTTGTTTGAATAAGTCTAACTAAATTTATAATATAGTTATGGATACGTTTAACAGTTCAATTGTTTCAGAAATTATTCTTGACGGAATAATAAATAAATACAATGGAAAACCCGGCATGTTACTTTCAACTTTGGAAGAAGTGCAGGATGTGAATCCGCTGAAATTCCTACCAAGCGAAACTTTGTCAGAAGTTTCAAAAAAATTAAATATCCCACTTACCCAGGTTTACAGCGTAGCCACATTTTATTCTTTTTTCAATTTAAAACCACAAGGCAAACATTCTATTATTGTTTGTCGTGGTACTGCTTGTCACACAAAGGGTTCAAAAGCTTTGCTCGATGAAGTAGGTCCAATTCTTGGAATTAATGGACACGAAATTGAAACCGAACCATCATTTACAACCCCCGACAATTTATTTACTATCAAAACAGTAGCTTGTTTTGGACAATGTGCTCAATCGCCTGTTGTAGCTGTAGATGGTATAATTCATAGTAATGTCAATTCACAGAAATTGATGAAAATTCTTTCCAAAATTAAAAGTCAAAAGAAATAGAAGATTTGCAATTCAAAAGCAATTATTCCTTCAATTACCAAACTTTTAAAACTTAAAATTCATGAAACCGCAAGAACTTAAAATAATAAAAGATAAAAACCAATCTGAAATAAATCCTTCAATTCCAATGATTTTAGTTGGAATGGGAACCTGTGGAATTGGAAATGGTGCTGATATTGTTTACAATCGTTTGCAAAAAGAAATTGATGAGAAAAAAATTAATTGCAAATTAAAACAAACCGGTTGTTTTGGATTCTGTGCCGAGGAACCATTGGTGATGCTTTATCAACCCCAGAAACCTATGTTGGTGTACAGCAAAGTGGATGAGAAAGATGCAGTAAGAATTGTAGAAGGACTTATTACTGAAAAAATTTATCAAAAGAAATTGCTTTGTAGAATTGATACTTGGAATCATTTCACTTCGCAAGTTGAATATGGTAAAGGGTACGAAAATATTCCCCATTGGGACGAAATACCATTTTTTAAAGGCCAAAAGAAAATTGTGCTTCGAAATGCAGGATTAATTAACCCCGAATCGATTAACGATTATATAGGAGTTGGTGGTTATCAAGCACTTTCAAAAGTTCTTTCGGGCATGAAACCGTTGGAAATTATTCAAGAAATCATTGACTCAAAACTCAGGGGGCGGGGAGGAGCAGGGTTTCCAACGGGTTTAAAGTGGCAGCACATGCTCGATAATGAATCAGCTATAAAATACCTGATTTGCAATGCCGATGAAGGCGACCCGGGAGCATATATGAACCGAAACGAAATTGAAAGTGATCCACATTCAGTAATTGAAGGAATGCTCATTGCTGCTTATGCTGTAGGAGCAACCGAAGGAATAGTTTATATGCGGGCTGAATATCCCTTGGCTGTAAAGCGAATCATTATTGCTATTAATCAGGCCAAAGAAATGGGATTATTGGGAAATAATATTCTCGAAAGTGGTATTAATTTTCATCTCGAAATTGTAGAAGGCGCTGGTGCTTTTGTTTGTGGTGAAGAAACTGCTTTATTAGCATCGATAGAAGGAAAAGCCGGACGACCAATGCCAAGGCCTCCTTATCCTGCAAGTCATGGATTGTACGGCAAGCCAACCAATATAAACAACGTGGAAACTTGGTGTAATATTCCGGTTATTATTGAAAAAGGAAGCAATTGGTTTAAAGAAACCGGTACCGAGAAAAGTCCCGGCACGAAAGTATTTTCGTTGGTAGGAAAGGTAAAAAATACCGGATTGGTGGAATTGCCTTTGGGTTCAACCATCGAACAATTTGTTTTCCAAATTGGCGAAGGAACAGGAAATGCGAAAAAAGTAAAAGCTGTGCAAACCGGCGGTCCTTCGGGCGGTTGTATTCCGTTGGAATATTTTTCTACACCAGTTGATTATGAATCACTTGCCGGACTCGGAGCCATCATGGGTTCAGGAGGAATGGTTGTTATGGATCAGGACAATTGCATGGTGGATGTGGCACGTTATTTTCTTGAATTTAATTCGGCAGAATCATGCGGAAAATGCACTCCTTGTCGCGAAGGATTGGCACAAGCGTTGGCAATTTTGACAAAAATAACAACAGGAAAGGGAACTTTTGAAGACATTACAACACTCGAATTATTGAGTAGAACTATCAAGGATACAGCCATTTGCGGGCTAGGACAAACAGCTCCTAATCCAATTCTGACTACGTTGAAATATTTCAGACATGAATATGAAGAGCACATAATTGAAAAGCGTTGCCATGCAGGTTCTTGTGAATCGCTTTACATGGCTTTGTGCGAAAATAGTTGCCCGCTTCACATGAATATTCCTGGATATATTGAGTTAATAAAAGAAGATCGAATAGAAGAAGCTTTTGAGTTGACCTTGCGCGCTAATCCTATTCCGGGAACAATCGGAAGAATTTGTCATTTCCATTGCCAAATGCGCTGTAGAAGAGAACAATTGGATGAACCGGTTTCGCAAGGTGAAATACATCGTTATCTGGCTGATACAATGTATAAACTGGGAAAAGAAAATGAAATATACGATAAACTGATCAAAGAAAAACTTCCAAAAACAGGCAAAGGAATTGCAATTGTAGGTGCGGGACCTGCAGGATTAACTGCTGCATATTATTTGATTCGACTGGGACACGAAGTAACTATTTACGATGCATTGCCCGAAGCTGGTGGCGTGGTAAGATTTGGTATTCCTCAATATCGTCTGCCAAAATCAGTGTTACAAAAAGAAGTTGAATTTATCAAAAAGCTGGGTGTTAAGTTTGGATTTAACCAAAAGTTAGGCGATAATCTATCTTTCGATTGTTTAAGTCGCGAATATAATGCCGTTTATCTTGCTATAGGAGCTTGGAAAGATATTGATTTGAATATTCCGGGCGAAAAATCAAAAGGAGTTTTTGCAGGAACAGTAGTTTTGAAAGAATTGGCGTTAGGAAAAACACCAAAACTAGGTCAACACGTAGTAATTATTGGAGCCGGAAATGTGGCTATTGATGCCGCACGCAGTATTTGGCGATTGGGCAAAGAAGTAACAGTAGTGTATCGTCGTGAAAAAAGTGATATGCCGGCCAATAAAATTGAAATTGTAGAATCGGAAGCTGAAAAAATCAAGTATCATTTTCTGGCTGCACCAAACGAAATTATTGCCGATACATCAGGAAAAGTGAAAGCCTTAAAAGTTGAAATAATGGCAGGTGGAAGTATTGATGCTTCGGGTAGAAGAAGACCGGTTTCTACAGGAAAATTTCAGGAAATACCATGCGACTCCATAATTCTAGCTGTTGGTGAACGTGTTGACTCAGAATGTGTAACCGAAGAAGGATTGAAAGCCACTAAAGATGGTCGGTTGATAGTTGATTCTTTCACCTACCAAACGTCACAACCAAGAATTTATGCAGGTGGTGATGCTGTTACGGGACCTGCTACAGCAGCCGAAGCAATGGGTATGGGACGAAAAGCTGCTGAATCAATAGATTTTATGTTGATGAAAGAAAAGCGTTTCCATAAATTATTCAAAGCATTCGAATACAAAAATACGATTCCAGTAAATCCAAAGAAAAGTGAAAAAAATATATCGGAAAAGCTTTCTGTAAAAGAACGAATTGGTAATTTCCAGGAAGTAGAAGTGGGTTACACCGGTGAACAAGCGCGTAACGAAGTAAATAGATGCCTGAGGTGTGATGTAAGATGTTAACCCAGTTATCAGTTAACAGTTATCAGTAAATTGTTTAGAACAACTTTTTCAAATTTTCAAATCATCAAATTTTCAAATTCGTTTTCTCATGAAAATCACAATAAACAATCAGCCGGTTTTGGTGAATGAAGGCACAACCATAATGGATGCCTGTTATTCTGTAGGAATCAATGTTCCATCGTTGTGTTATATGAAAGATGTGTCGAGTAATGCGTCGTGTGGTGTGTGTGTGGTTGAGGTGAAAGGTGCACGTTCGCTATTGCGTTCGTGTATAACACAGGTAACTGAAGGCATGGAGATTACCACCAATAATCAAAGGATAATGGAAGCCCGAAAAGTGAATGTGGAATTATTGTTGGCAAATCACCCTCAGGATTGCCTTATTTGCGATCGCAACCAAAATTGTGAATTACAACAACTTACATTCGATTTGGGAATAAATACAAAACGTTTTGTTCGTACCAGAAAAGAACTACTCAAAATCGATGATTTTTCACTTTCATTGGTACGCGATCCCGAAAAATGTATATTGTGTGGACGTTGTGTTGCTGTTTGTCGCGAGGTTCAAACGGTTAATGCTATAGATTTTTCAGGTCGTGGATTGAAAAGCAAGATTTCCACTTATATGGAGTTGGGTATGGGTGTGGTAGCTTGTACAAATTGCGGTCAATGCGCCTTGGTATGTCCAACAGGTGCAATTACTGAGAAAAGTGCGGTGAAAGAAGTGTGGGAAGCTTTGCACAATCCAGAGAAAGTGGTGTTGGTTCAAACTGCTCCTGCCATCCGTGTAGGAATTGGCGAAGCTATGGGAATGCCTTATGGAAGCCTTGTTACCGGTAAAATGGTTGCTGGATTACGCCGATTGGGATTCTCAAAAGTATTTGATACCAATTTTGCTGCCGACCTTACCATTATAGAAGAAGGTAACGAATTGATTCATAGAATAAATAATGGTGGTGTTCTGCCAATGATTACTTCATGTTCGCCGGGTTGGATAAAATTTATCGAACATTTTTATCCAAAATCTTTGGCACATTTGTCGAGCTGCAAATCACCACAACAAATGTTTGGTGCCATTGCAAAAACCTATTATGCAGAAAAAACAGGTATCGATCCCCGGAATATTGTGGTTGTTTCGGTAATGCCTTGTACAGCAAAGAAATTTGAAGCCCGTCGTCCTGAAATGGATGCTGCTTTCCATTATTGGGAAGAAAAAGCGAGTTTAAAAAAGGATGAACATTTTTATGACGTGGATGCCGTACTAACTACACGCGAACTGGCACGAATGTTCAAAGAAACCGGTGTTGATTTCACACATTTACCTGAAGAAGGATTCGATAGTCCGTTAGGTGCTTCGACCGGTGCTGCCGTTATTTTTGGAGCAACAGGTGGTGTGATGGAAGCAGCATTACGAACTGCTTATGAAGTAATTACCGGAAACGCTTTACCCAACATAAATCTTACAGTAGTTCGTGGAATGGTTGGAATTAAAGAAGCCGAAATAGATTTGAATGGAACAAAAATAAAAGTGGTGGTGGCTCATACTTTAAAAAATGCCCGAATTCTGCTTGAACAAATAGAAAATGGAACATCGCCTTATGCGTTTATAGAAGTAATGACTTGCCCGGGTGGTTGTTTGGGTGGCGGAGGTCAACCAATACCAACTAATATGGAAATTAGGAAAAAAAGGGCTGAATCTATTTATCAGGAAGATAGCTTTAAAATATTACGTAAATCGCACGAGAACCCGGAAATTAAAGCGCTTTATAACGACTTTTTATTGGAACCACTTGGCGAAAAGTCCCATCATTTACTACATACCAAATACGTGAAAAGGGAAATGTAAGAATTCTGTTATTATTTTTAAGGTTCAAAATATCCATTTTCTTTGTACCAATTATAGGCATCTTCAATCATTTTTTTTACAGGAATTATCTTGTAATCTAGTGCTTTGACTGCTTTTGAGCTGTCGTACCACGCATTTACCGACATATATCTAGCATTGCCCGGATCCATTGCCGGAACTTTGCCGGTAAACATCGAAATGGTTTGTTCAAAATATCCATAAGCAACAAACATCCAACGCTTCATAATAAAATTCGGAGCTTTTTTATCGAATTTTTCAGCAATTAAGTCAAAAAGCTCCTTATATGATATGTTTTCACCTGCACAAATCATAGCTGTCCGAACATTTAGTTAATAGCAAATTACTATAAAGTTATTAATTACATATACAATTACTTAGCTAATTATAATCTATCAAAAGCTGTTCGAAATCT
>Ga0247841_10006229_pt1 | contig 18617 bp, 16 predicted proteins | sample LaCruzMarch2015__2_FD_192410 | JGI IMG/M metagenome (GOLD analysis project Ga0247841, IMG submission 192410) | Freshwater microbial communities from meromictic Lake La Cruz, Castile-La Mancha, Spain - LaCruzMarch2015_18m | ecosystem: Environmental > Aquatic > Freshwater > Lake | place: Spain... | reverse complement strand
GCCATGCCTTCCGGATCATGCCGATGCGTCCCTCGCCAATCCCCGGTATCTCCGTGAGCATTTCACTGCTGTGTTCAATTATCTCCAGGGTATCTTTACCGAATTTGGCGACAATGCGCTTGGACATGACCGGTCCGATGCCTTTGATCAGGCCCGACCCCAGGTATTTTTGGATACCGTGGACGGAGGCGGGGGTCTTCGTCTCGGAGAAGGAGATCTTGAATTGACGTCCGTATTTCTCGTGGTTGGTCCATTCGCCTTTCATGTTGAGGACCTCCCCGGGAGTGGGGCGGATTAGATTACCGACACAGGGGACAAGGTCCTTGTTTCCGGCGACTTTGACCTTGGCAATGGTATAGCCGGTCTCTTCGTTGAAGTAGGTAATGTTCTCGATTTGACCCTGGAGGTCAGTAAGATTAGTCTGGGTCATGAATATCCCGCCCTCTGCGATTACGATGGCGACAAATGACATGTTTCCTTACTTTTTTCAAGCACATATTCCTTTAAAACCATTCACTATGAGGTGATTTAGAATCTCAAAGTTGGTTAACGGCGAAAACTAAGGCAGCGTTTTGGGGTATAGGTGATCGTGGGACTTTCAGAGAAGGTGGCGCCAATGCTTGGCCTTAATGCTGCCGAGGAGGGGCTGGCAGCTCCCGACAAGCGAGCCGTGGTTTCCCTTGAGAAACTGTGGTCCGAGGAAGCAACCTCCCATAAGCATGGTCAGCGCCAGGAGCCAGATAAAGGGGAGACTTTTTAGCCCATGAAAATCCTTTCTTGCCAAAACCATATCAATCTCCTCTCTCTGCCAAGACATACATCGCTGTGTTTGAGTTGATAATTATCTACAGGGCGTTTGCCTGGACGATAATGTTCCACCCCAGGCGATTCCAGGGGAAATGTCTACCCAGGAGCAGGTCCACCTGTGAGAGCGGCTCAAAGCGGCGAATTTTCCCCCCCGTTGCGGAATATCCGGGAAACTTGTGGGGAATGAGGTAATTCGATCGCCAGGCCCGGGGACGCCATCCCGACTGACGCAATTTTTTTGCCAGGCCGAAAAACGTATAAAAACGCAGGTGCGTCTCATCCCACCCGAACCACACTTTATCCCGCCGCAGGTAGCGGTGATAGACGCCTTCCGTAAGATAATTTAACGATATGGAGTTCTGTGTGCTTAACACCAGCATGCCCCCGGGGGCCAGCATTTCCCGCGCCCTGACCAGCAAATCCCCGTCGTCAGCGACGTGTTCGATCACGTCTTTGAAGAGGATGACGTCGAAGCTCGTCTCCTGGCCGAAAGCGGGAAAATGGTCGCTTAATATCAATTCGCAGCCATCCGCTAAACCTTCCCTGTCCAGGAAATAGGCAGCCGTAGCGAGGACCGCCGGTTCCGCATCCACGCCGACAACCTTGCGTGCCCCGACCCTGGCGGCATGAACGGCAAAAAATCCTGCCCCACAGCCATAATCGAGAAAATTCTTTCCCCCCAGGTCGCCGATCAATTCCCCGATGAAGTGGTTCTTTACCCGGCTGTATGCCTTGCGCTGCTGGTCGCAATACCGCAAAAGCGCTTCCTGGCGATTTTCAGATCTTATCCAGTGGTCGGCGCGATATTTTATGCTTTGCTCCTTTATTGACATCCATGAGTCGCTGATAAATCTTCCGCCATTCCTGTTTTTCCCAGGCCGGGGAAAATCTTTCCATCCGCGCCCTGGCGCTGCTACCTAAAGAGGCGCCTCCGTCGGGCATACCCATAAGTTTTTCCAGAGTTTTTTCCAAGGCATCCGCGTTTCCGTAAGGTGCTATAAGTCCGGAGACCCCGTCTTCGATGAGATCTGGCACGGCGCCCACTTTCGTTGCCACCGAGGGAACTCCACAGGCCATGGCTTCCATGAGGATATTCGGGCACCCTTCGGATATGGAAGGGAGGACAAACATATCCAGCGATAGCAGCCAATCATGAATTCGATCACGAGGCACGGCCTTCCGCAGCGTCAGCATGGCCCCGATGCCTGTCCTCTCGATCATCCGCTCAACCGTCTCAAGCTCGTATTCCCTGACATCACCCACGAGTTCAACGGCTACATTATGCCGCCTGGCAAGTCCGGCAACCGCCTTGAAAAAATAGGGCAATCCCTTGGCATATTTGAATATGCCGGCGCTGCCTATCCTGTAGGGATCGTCTCGCAAGGCCCGGGGTGTCCATTGGGAAGGGGGAATGGCGACCGAATTGTAGATGAGTTCTGATTTCTTTCTGACCGGGGTCAAGGCGTCAGCCAGTTCCAGAAGTTCGCGGCTCAAGGCAGTGACCAACCCGGCATTTTCAAGACCGCTTTTACACATGGCCACGGCTTCTGGCTGAAAGAAATGTCTCTTTACGTCATTACCTACCAGGCTAACGATAGACCTGACCCCGAAACGCCTCGCCAGGAGTCCGGACACATAACCGGCGGGATAGAGGAAAAAGGAATGGAAAAGGTCAAAACGCTCCTCTTCGTGAAGGATCTCAAGGGACTGATAGAGCATCTTGACGGCCCGGATATGGGGCGAATCTCCCACGCCCCGATAACCTTCCAGTATCCGCTGCCGGGTGACCTTTATCCGGTGCACGGTTACACCTTGTTCCATCCGTGTGGCACGGTTTTCATCGAGGAGAATGACGGAATCATCGAGAACGGCAAAATGGGCGACATGGACATTCATCCCCAGACAACACGCATGGTAAGCCACGCGCTCGACCGTCCGCGCCAGCCCTCCCCAGTTGTCCGGAGGATATTCAGGGGTTACAATGCAGATCTTCATCACTCAACCTTTGACGACGAAGCAAAAAGTCTATATGCGGCGTTGCGCTTCATCCTTCGTCACTGCGACGGACGGCAAAGTCCGCCTCATTCCTCAGGACTCGCGCGCCTTGCCTCTGGAGCATTTTGCTTCGTCGTCCAAATTGTGACTTTTTACGAGTCTATCACCCTTTTACATTTGTATTTACTAACATATTTGCAGCAGATAAAGCAAAACAAGTTTTTCCTTTTGCTTTCCGGATTGATAATGATATTAGGCAGACATGGCAAATTCCGATGTCTATCCCGATCGCCTTTTCCATTCCTGGCAGGTTTGGCCCGGTTCCTACGATAATCCCTGCCCTGCCGATTGGTATCCCAAACCCAAAACCACGGGTGTGAAGATCTCGAGAGACATTCCGATCGCCGCCATCGGCTCCTGTTTCGGCAGGCAGATTAAAGAAGCACTCCTTGCGGATGGTTATCATTTCATCGCGGAGGAAAAGGACCACCGCGCCGCAAAACACGCCAGCGCGGCCTGGGAGCGCGTTTACAATACCTTCTGTCTGCGGCAGATCTTCAAGTACACCTTTGAAGATTGGAATCCCGATCTGCGCTGGTGGCAGGGACCAAAGACCGGGATTATCCAGGATCCATACCGCCGGATCATCCTTTACCAGCACCGGGAAGAAGCAGAGGCGGACTTCGCAAGGCATCGCCATTGTTCCCGTCGGGCCATCGAGCAGGCGCGTATCCTCATCATCACCATGGAGATGACGGAAATCTGGGAAGACATGTTGGACGGCGCGGTGATCAGCCTGCCGGCTGGACCCTACGTTTCGGAAGGCGGGGACATGAGCCGCTACCGATTCCGGGTGAGCCGGTTACAGGAAAACCTCGACAACATGGAATATATCTTGGCGATTCTGGCTCAGCACAACCCTGATTGCCGGATAATCCTTATGGTTTCCCCGGTCCAACTCTGGACGACCTTTCGGGAGGATATGGACGTAATCAGCGCCGGGTGTCACGCCAAATCCATCCTCCGGACCATGGCGGATGAATGCGCCTCCCGTTATGAGCAGGTATTTTATTTTCCGGCCTTGGAGATCGCCACGACGCACCGGATGATTTTCCAAAAGCCTGTCTTCGCGGAGGGACGGGAGAATTTTCATATCTCCCGGGAGAATTTCCTCAATGTCATGAAACAGTTCTATAATTTCTACGGCGACGCCTGATCTACCCTGGCGTAGGGGCGAATTTCCCAGGTCAGCGCCAGCGGCAGGGTAACGGAAAAAGAAAACTGGAAATGATCGGCGGTGATATCCCGTCCCTGGATGGATACCCATCCGGCGACGGGGCGGGACCTGCCCCGAGAATGGACGATTTGCGGCCTGTACCCGCCGGAGGACAGGGTCAGTGTACAACCCCTCCCCACATCGTTTGCATAGCAGGCAGTAGCTGTTTTGGCGCTATATTGCACCCGGCCGGGAAAGAACTGCCAGCATACGGCAACCCGGCAATCTCCTTCGCCGGCTATCAAATCGGTGATGATCCAGCAGTCGCCATCGAATAAAGCCGCTTTTCTGGTTACCGATATGACTGCCCGTTCATCAACTCCCCGGTAATCGCGGCAGACACCGCCGATAAGCGGTTTGCCGTCGGCGTCAGAAAAGAAAAGGACATCTCCCGTCGGCTGTATCCTTTTTCGATAAGGGAGCCCGAAACGTATGGGTCCATTGCCATCGATGAGAATCATGTTGTGGGCGGCGGCGGACCGGTACCAATGGGAGAAGGGACCGGGGGCATAGGCCGTAATGCCGGGATCGACGAGGCAAGGGACGCCCGCGACGCTTATGTCCAGGGATAGGACGTCTGCGTGGACGTGGGACATGCCGGGTGGTCCCGCCCGGAAGAGTAAAGAATGGGATGTCTCTTCCCATCCGGAACGTATGACCGCAATCCCGGCGGATCGGAAAAGGACGGTTCTTTTTTTGGGTGCTTTCCCCTTGGCCCCTCTTGTGCCGAGCCAGATAAAATCCTCCCTCCCGAAGGCCTTTCCGGCCATCCGCATGACAGGGGAATAATCACCCGTCACACCGCCCGAATCGTTCAATGACGCCCAGGTGAAGTCCGGACGGCAGAGGGCGCCCAGATAATCGGAGGCCCTCTCCAGGGGGGCATGGAATTCTACCGGCAGTATTATTCCGTATTTCCCGGCGGTCTCCCTTACTTCGAGAAGCATTCCGAGACAGAGGGCATGATAGAGGGGCGAGCATTCATAATGAACCCCGTCCGCCATGAACTGCCTCCCGATCTCTTTGGACAAGCGCGTAATTCCTTCCCGTCGCCAGAGAGATGACTCCTTGAAGACGGGCATTTCCATGCCTGCCAAGGCCAGGGCGCCCGATTCCATAATGATCCAGTTATTGGGATGGCCCCGGTGCTCCATGAGATGGCGGCAATGTTCCCAGCATGAACGGAAGATCAAGCTCTTGGTCTCCTCGGAACAGCGGGGGGAATTCCAAAGAACTTTAATAAACTTCAGCCATTCCCGGATACGCCAGGCAACGGACAGGGTCTCCCAGGCAGGACCGGCGCCGCCGTTGGATCCTAGGGGGACGGGATTGCCCCGGATCCAGTGAGATATTACTTCTTCGATGTATTTCAGGTATTTATGCTCTTTGGTCTCGACGTATTCCCTTAGAACCGGCCTTAAAAAATGACACCGATTAAGGAAGTGGGTCCATTCATGAGCGCCGTCGGGACTGAAATCCCAAGTGATGGGATAGGTCAGTCTTTGCCCCATGATTTCACCAGCCAGGATCTCATCGGCCCTTCCCTCTGGATAGGGGTGGGGCAGCAGCGCCGGCCCTTCTAAAGAGTTTGTCATGTCCACTGAGAATAGTGGACCGGGAGAGCCCCCCCGGAGCCGTAGCGTCAGCCCTTCCTCCGTCAGCCGCGGTCCGGGAGGAACGACTCGGAATTCTCCGTAGAGGTGGGAAATGACAACATCGATCGGCTCCTTGCCGGTATCGGTTTTTTCCTTCTTACCGACGATCTCGATCCGGGAGACGTTTTCCCAGGCCCGCTCTCGACCGTAAAAACCGAAACTCTCGGCGGGAAACCTGACATCCCGTTCCTCGCCCGGGGCCAACCCCTCCCGGCCGCCGGAAAAGAGACGGAGGCCTTCCCTCTTTCCTTTTTCGGACCCACCGGAAAGGACCATTTCCAACAGGACAGGAGTCACCGCGCGGTTGCGCGCGCGGAAGGATAACTGGTTGAATGCGGCGATCTCGGCAGTCTTCACTAAAGCCGCAAAGCAGCTCCTCTGCCTATTCGAAGGGTCCCCGGCGCGCCTTTCCGCCTGCTCAGGAGACCCACTGAGGGGGCAGCTAAGGATGAGCTGGTCAGGGCAGAATTCAGTCGCAGGCAACCCGGGATCTATCATAAATTGCAGAGATACATTTTCTCATGTTTATGGTATTTATCTGCCCTAAATTTATCCCGACGACAAGTAAAAAAATTATGAAACTGTTTATTGGCCGTCATATGGAAACTGTTGCCAACGAGAAAAAGATAATTCTCGGCCGCCGAGACTCCCCACCCACGGAAACCGGAATGGATAGTTGCCGTAAACTTGCGGCATTGGCGCCACTCACAGGAACAGGGATCGTTCTTTCTTCCCCCCTGGGCCGTGCTGTTGCCACTGCCGTGATATTTGCCGCCGCCACAGGTTGGACTACCGTTAGGATGGACGGCCTCACGGAGCTTTCCTGCGGGGAGTGGGAAGGACGGACCCGCCTTTCCGTGTTGCCGCCGGGGCGACCGCTGCGGTCGACCTGGACCGACTCGCCAGGGGGCGGCGAAAGTTGTGCGGTGGCAGCAACGCGCGTCGCGGAAGTGATTCATCACCTGAGACGGTCAACTCATGAAAACATTCTCATAATCGGTCATGCCGCGGTCAATCAGGTCTTTCTCAAAATATGGCTGTCCCTTGAGCCTCATGAGGCCCTGGCGGTTCAACATCCCCATAATCTTCTCTACGAAATTGAAAATCAGCGTGTTGTCTGGTTAGACAGTGCCGGCGCCGCGGGAGAGGGATTGGTGATCAAGAAATGACACTTATGGCAGCGGATCGACGTACGAAGCGGCTCCTGCTCATAGAACCGCCTTTTTACCGCCTTTATGGGGAGAGATACGGTCTGGTAAAATACCCTTTGTCACTCGCCTATCTAAGCATGGCCGTAAAAGAGCGGACGGATTGGGAAGTCCGGGTGCTGAACGCCGACTTCGCCGCTGCCAGCGACCCCTTCGATATCACCTATCTGACGGGGGAAGGATTCCGCCACTACACGGAAAACCTCGAAAATCCTGCTGCCGGGATATGGCAATCCATCCGCTCCGCCCTGGTGGAATATCAGCCTTCCGCAATCGGTATTTCCGTGAAGTCATCCAGTCTGGCCGCTGCCTATCAGATTGCCGGAATGGTAAAAGATCTCAACCGGGACGCCATCGTAATCGCCGGCGGTCCCCACCCTTCCGCAACCGGCCCGGAGATGCTCGGCAATCCCCATATCGACATCTGCGTCGCCGGGGAGGGAGAAAGAACTCTTGTCGAACTGCTCCCGGCCATCGAAAGGGGGATTCCTCTTCAGGATGTGCCCGGGCTGTTTTTCCGGAACGGCCCCCATCCTGAAGGTACTCCCCGGCGGGAGCCCGTGTCCAACCTTGATGCCCTGGGATATCCCTGTCGTTACGCCCGGGAGGTCCTGATCGGTTATGAAGATTACCCCCGCTCGGCCTTCGGTTATCTCTTCGCCACGAGGGGATGTCCTAATCATTGTCTCTTCTGCGGTTCCCGAGAAGTTTGGGGCAGAAAGACGCGCTTCCGGAGCCCGCAACACGTAGCCGGCGAAATCGCGTATCTACGGAGCATAGGTCTCAATTCGTTCCATTTTGACGACGATACCTTCGGCGTCAACAATGCCTATCTCCAAAACCTATGCCGGGCCCTGGCACGCCATTGTCCAAGCATAGAGTGGAGTTGTGAAATCCATGTGCAACTGGTGAAGGAAGAAAACATCGCCCTGATGAAAATGGCGGGCTGCAAGATGATTCAACTTGGCATCGAATCAGGAAACAACGGCATGCTTGCGAAAGTCAGAAAAGGGTTCACCATCGAGGAAGCCCTAGCGGCAAGTCGCATGATTACCGGCCGCGGCATCAGGCTGCACACCTTTTTTATGGCGGGATTTCCATGGGAAACTCAAAAGACCCTTCTCGATACCAAAAAGGTCATCGAAGAGATTGAATGCGAAAAAATCATTTACAGCCTTTTCACGCCTTATCCCGGAACGGAGGCCTTCCGGTTATGCCAAGCCGAGGGGCTCATTCCCGAACGCTACCTTCCTTCTCTCTTCGGTCACCAGAGTCCCCACAACTGTTTCTGCAAGCATCTGTCGCCGGAACAGTTCCGGACGCTTTCCCGGGACATTGAAGAAACAGTGGTCACAAGGAACCGTGCCGGCCGGGAAAACCTGCTTCCAGATCCATAATAATCCGCCTACCGATCGCATATTTATCAAAATCAAAACGCAGCGGCGCCGACTGGCGGTGAATGAGATCTTGAACCACAGCCGCCGGAGGTTCCCGGAAGACTTCTTCTTTCCCGAGCACCACAATATTGTCCCGAGGGATCATCATGGCCCGGGCCTCCTGTTCGCCGCTGGGATGAGCCTCCGGGATAACGATAGCCTTGACGCCTGTCAGGAGAAGTTCATTGATTGTGTTGTAGCCTGCCCGGCAGATCACGAGTTCCGAGGCGTTGATTATATCGACGAGAGGATAAAAAAACGGGAGAAAACGGACCTGGGAGGCTAATGGATGACTCTGGATTTTTTCCAACACCGCTTTTTTCAAGTAGGGATCGATGACAAAGATCACCTGATAATTATTATCAAGGCCGATGCTGTGAAAGGCCTCGAAAAACTGGAGACATATCTCGGCGACGTCGCCATGGCGGGATAAGGATAAAAGGATAATCGGCTTGTCGGCAAGTTGGAAGCGCTTGCGCACCAAACTTCGGTTGGACAGCTCATCACGGCACTTGTCTGTTATCTTACCCAGACAGGCGAGTTTTGTATCGGGAGGCATCTGTTTTGTCTCATGAGAACCTTCACGATTCGACATGGGGATATCGTCAAAAAAATAAATGTAATCAAAGTATCTAACAATCTTCTCTATAGGTTGCCGACCACAGGCGGCAAGCATTTCGCCCCGGGCGTTCATGATCCCCCGGGAGAGAGCCACGCTGATAAAACGACCGGGGCATCTCCCGGGGCGGTTCTTTTTCAGGACCGTTGTCATTTCGCCCAGTAGGCCGTCCAGATAATGCTCGACCATGACCACGTCCGGCTTAAACCAGCGGCGCGTATCGCCAATGATCCGCCGCCGCAGCTTCATAACGCCTTCGAGACTCATTGTTTTCAAATGACGCGGTTTGAATAGCGCTTCATTGCCCCCGGCCGCACCTGGTATCAAGGTTGGGGACTGCGTCGCCGCTTGGTGATTCATGACCTTTTCGACCCCAGGCAGTTTCACCACCTCGATTCCTTCGCGCAGCAGGATATGGGGAACGGAAGTCCCCGACAGGACGATAAAGTCTATATCCGGTCGCCAGCGTCGGATGCCCGTAATGATGGCCCTAGCCCTGAAGACATGGCCTATGCCGATAGAATTATGGGTGTAATAAAGAATACGCTTTATCTCATGCATATCAGCCTCTTATTGCCATACATGCATTTTCATGATAGCTGTATATATCGCCTTTAGATTGTATTCAATGAAAAAAGGCCCTTTTAGACATTGTTATCGTCCATGGATGCGATGAAAGACTTTCTTGGCAAGACACTCAAAATCTATGATCGTGAACGCCGCAATTTCCTTTGGATGGTTTCGTTTTTCTTTTTGATCTTCCTCTTCATGGCCATCTTCCGCAGCTATGTTGACGCCACGTTTCTGAAAAGATACGGAGCGGAAGAGATCCCCCTCATGCTCCTGATCAACGGCATACTCACCGTGGTATTTTTCTGGGTCATCGGTTCTTCCTGCAAAAATCTTGCAGATCACACCCTTATTGCCTGGTTCATGATCTTCTGCGCCCTGCTTACGGTTGCCCTCTACTTTATGGTAAGTGCAGGATATAGAATGGCTTATCCCATTCTCTACCAGCTTTTGAACCTTCAGGATTCCTTTTTCCTGGTTTATCTCTGGAATGTTGCCGGCGATCTCTTTGACGCCCGTCAGGGAAAAAGAATTTTCCCGCTCATCATGGCGGGTCAGGTATTAGGCACCACTCTGGGCAGCGTTATCGTGGCGCCTCTTGCCAAAATAGCCGGTTATGATTCCCTGCTGGTCATTGTGGCTTTTGCCTATCTCTTCATTGGCCTCGGTCTGATAAGCACGGCCTCTCTTTACCTTCCCGCGACGGGACCAAAGGGAATAGGCGCTACGGAGATCAATAAGAAATTTGGCGAAATTATTACCCTGATCAAAGATTATCCGATTATCAGATATCTAATCACCAATGCCTTTTTCCCGAACATTCTGTTACCTATCTTCACCTATCAGTTTGCCCTCATTGCCCAGAGCGCCTTTCACTCCGAGCAGGCCCTGTTGACTTTTCTCGGTATTTTCCGCGGCGTCTCCTCATTGGTAATATTTCTGCTTATGTTCGTCATGGGAAGATTCTATGTGAAGATAGGGCTCACTCGGGCTTCCTTTTTTCATCCCTTGAACTTCGCGGCAGTTTTCACGGGGCTTGCCTCTTCCTTCAGCATATTCATCGCCGCCTACGGCCAATTTTCCATCCTTTTGATTCAACGCGCCATTGCGGGACCGATCAATAAAGTCCTTTTCAACATGGCGCCGGAGCGGGTTATTAAATGGACCAGGGTGTTTATCGGCGGGACCGTGATCAAGGCATCCATCATCACCAGCGCCTTGCTCATGGTGATCCTGAAACAGTTTTATTCCGCCCAGGATCTGGCGTTCATCGCTGCTGCGGTGGCGCTCTATTGGCTTTACGAAACATACCTTTTTACCAGGCGGTTCACCATTGGCCTGAAACAAACCCTCACCGATCAATCCATAGATTACGAAAAGATCAAGGCTGAGCAGGCCATGGCCCATGATATCCCCTATATGGAAGTGCAAAGGGAGCGGTTGGAAAGGAAAAGGGAATCCCTGCGAAGTGATGAAGACCTTGCCTCAAATCCGGAACGGGCCCTGAAACTCCTTGACGATCCCAACGTAACCATCCGCGCCCAGGCGGCAAGTTCCTTTTCCGGAAATCAGGACATAATGGCCCTCAACCGGTTGATAGATAAGTTGAATGATGTGGGAATCGTCCGCCGGGCGGCCATCGATTCCCTGTCGTTTTATGGAGAGCGCGGGCAGCCTTTTTTCGAAGCGGCGCTGATCAACGCGCCGTTGCAGGTGAAACAGGGGATACTTGCCGCCATGATGATTTCGGAAAAATCACGCGTCCCCTATTCTTTCATCGGTCACGAATTGAAAAGGATATATCACAACCTTGAGACCATAGAGGACCTTTCCCGAGAACCTGCCTCCATAGGCATGGGTATGCTCGCAACCCATTTGCGGGAGGACAACGAAGACGCCCTGCGCCTGATTTTTCAAGCCATGCGGATCGGCATTGCCGATGCAGGTCTAATCTATGAATCCCTGCACACTCAAAAAGCGGCAGTGGCTGCTGAGCTTCTGGAATCTATTCTTCCTCCAGAGCTGACAAGATATCTTATGCCCCTGATCGAAAATATTTCTCCGGAAGAAAAGATAGACAAAGCAAGAAGTTTACTTATTTTCCGCCATGAAAATTTGCATTCCATACTGTCTTTTCTGGGAAGAAGCGCCGATCCGACAACACGCATGCTCAGCGCCTTTGTCATCGGCGACCATACTCCGGAATCAATTTTTTATCCGACCGTCGAACGGCTTCTCAATGATCCCGAAGAGAACGTGCGGCAGACGGCAGCCTATGCCATGAATAAAATTGCGAGGGGGAACGCCTATATGCCAGAAATCATCTTAAATATGAGCGTGCTTAAAAAAACGCCTTTTTTTGACGGCATTAGTATCCGTGCCTTGGAGTCCATCGCCTCCATCGTCAAGCAAAGATTTTATCAAGCCGGAGATGTCGTGATCAAAGAGCAGGAAGAAGTATTTTCACTCTATTGCATCATAAACGGCAAGCTAGAGGTTTACCGGCATTATCGGCAGTTGGAACAACAATTAATCAGGACCCTTCATGATGGCTCAATTTTAGGGGAAATTCCTCTGTTTACAAGTCATCCGTCCAAAGAAACCTATGTCGTCGCTTCGGATTTCATAGAGTTCTATATAATCGAACATGCGTACATCCGGGAGTTGATGACCATCTTCCCGCAAATCGGCGTCAACATGGGCAGATATTTTGCGCTTCAGCTTGAAGGCGCTTGAAGAGGGTGAGATACTGATTGACCCTGTTTTCCCAGGCATGTCCCCGCGCCATGTATGACATGACCGATCTTTCGCGATCTTGAAAACGTCTTTCCAGGATCATGACCGCTTTGGCCACGGCGTCCCCCACATTGCCGTAGCGAAAGACTTCACCCCATCTCGTTGCCCTGATAAGATCGTTGTTGACGATGCGCTCCTCGGAAAGCACCTGGAGGCCGCCCCGCAAATAATTATAAATCTTGGATAGATCGTTATCAAAGCTATCCGGACCCGGGGCAATGGCCAGTCCCGCCCGGGCATGGCGGATGTAATTCCAGACGCTATTTTCGCACATTTCGCCATGCCGGACGACCAGGGGGGATAACTCCCATGATCTTCCATCCCCGTAGAGATGAGATTTACTTTGCCCGATATGATGAAGGCGGGCAATATTCTTCAATCCTGCGGCCAGATCGTTGATCATGGCAACCATCCGGGGAGAGGCAAGGCTGCCGAGAAAGAGGATAGCCCGCTCGTCATGGTCATAAGGGTTTTTGCCCTTCCTGGGCAGGATAAAGGGGCATCCCGTCGGAATCAGACTGATGGAAGCGGGTTTCCCGTAAAGCTTGCGCCACCGCCCGGCGTTATCCAGATTGTTCAGGACGACGACAGACGATCGGGCTCGAATCATTTCCTGACATTTTATGAGTCTCTCCCGCCAGGCCATATCCCGCTCGGGGAGCTTTTCATCAACCACCCTCACAATCCGTGATACGACGGGTCCCTTGAATGCGCCGATCAACTCGATGGAAAAGTGGTAACAGGTCTTCAGGACATCATAATGGGCCTCTTCCTGGAGATAGGAAAGAGGGTAAACTGGGACGCCGGCAGCGGTGAGGGACACCTTTTTCACCGGGGCAATAATGTCCACTTCCAGTCCCCGCTTCATCAATCCTGCCGTGAGAGCGTTAAGACGGATAATATCTATACCTGCCAGCAACAAGCAGGGATCCTTATGAAAAACAAACCCAACTTTCATATTCTCGATGCTTAATGAAAAGGTTATAAGTTTCCCGATGATATTTGTTGTGATTCAATGCCATAGATTGAAAATACCGTCAAGGGGGTTGATTTACGGCAAAAAAAGGTGGCTTGATTAAGCGACTCATTATATTAGGAGGCATATTAAGTGCTTTCAGCAAATATCGGGACCATATGGCAAACAATGTTTCGAACTTGATCACGGCAGCGGTTCGGTTCTTCCTGGCCCTGTTTGTACTGTTCTTTCTGCTCGCGAACACACCGGCAAACGGCGCCGAAAACGACGCTTTGCAGAAAGTGGGAAACATTCCCTATCGCATTGGGGGCGACCTACGGCTTCGGCAGGTCTATTTTGACAATATCCCATATTACCGGGACACATATCTTTCCGAAACCAATTTTCTTCGTCTCCGTACCCGGTTATGGGCCGAAGTGCAGCCATCGCCGGATGTAACCTTCAGGACCAGAGTAGTAAACGATTTTCGATACTACTTTGCCCCCGCCGGCGCCATTGCCTACCGGTTTCCCGATGAAATCTTTGTGGACCAGTTGTATGTGGATGTCAAGAAGCTATCCGATGGCCGGCTCGATTTGCGGATCGGAAGACAGGAGATGCGCTATGGAACCGGCAAGATCATCGCCAACGGCACTCCGAAAAGCTCAGGGCGGACTGAGTATTTCGATGCCGCCAAGATGACCTGGAAAGGGATAAGGGACACGGAGATAGACATTATCGGTATTTATGACCGGCCAACTAATGATTTGGTCATCAATCCCCAGGGAAGAGACCTGACGGGTTATCCGCCCTGGCGCGAGTGGATGACGGAAGCCGGGTTGGGGATCTATATCAAAAGCAAATCCCTCCCTAACTTGCCCCTGGAGGCATACAGTATTTATAAACGCGAAAGTGGCTGGGAGTTCAGTGGGAACTTTTACGCAGACGCCGGGAGGCTCCAGATTTATGACCCCGAAACGAATATGGTGAAGGTCCCGGCCCTGCAATACAACACCTTCGGTATGCGGATCATGCCGAAGGTGACCGAGACTCTGGAGGGCAACTTTGAAGCCGCCTATCAAGTGGGACATTATGATGGCGGAACTTCCAAAATCGGATATATGACCGACTTTTTCCTGAAATGGAAAATGCCTTTTCTTTTGCGGTTGGAACCGGTAGTAGGCGCCGGCTGGTATTACACCTCGGGCAGGGATCCGTATGAAGATAACAATGCAGGATGGGACTCCCCTTTTGCCCGTTGGGCGGGATACAGCCTGATTTATGAGACCACCTTGAGTTACGAAGGGGGAGGGCGCTGGTCCAACGTAAACATGTACTATGGTGATCTGACCGTTAACCCTTTTTCGTGGTTGAGGAGCAGCTTGCTGGTCGGTTACCTCCTGGCGCCGGTAAAAGACGGGGGCGGAGATGGAAACGTGCGGGGGTGGCTGGCATCGCTGCAGGCAAACTTCCGGCTGGCCAAAAACCTGCTCCTAAGGAACGATGCCCTGACTGCTGGATTCAAAGTTGAAATATTAAAGCCCGGGGACTACTACCCAGATAATGACCTTGCCTACTATGCCCGCTGGGAACTGGCCTATTCGTTCTGATATACTTTGTGCCGGCAAGGTCTCATGATGACACCGGATTCAATGCACTTCCCCTGTCGTATAATGGTAACAATATGTTTCTAATACCAAATAAAATTATGGAAATTGGAAGCTGGATGCGACAAGCCCCGTGATACCTCTTTGCTGACGCAAGCTAAGATCAAGGGAAATATGAACCGTGCAGGTTATCTCTGTCACAAAGTCTCATCTGACTGCATCACCAAGAATCAATGAATACTGTTCGTTATGGTTGATGCCCGTCAAAATCACCGGATGCTCGATTTCAGGAAGAAAATGATCCGGATGCCATTTACACTCAATGGCGTCCACTTCGTCGCGGTTTCTGACCATGACAAAATCGATCTCCCTGGCGTCGGTGTCGCGCCAGTACTGCCATGTTCGCACCGGGAAATAGGCTTGCGGGTACTCAAAGACCAAATGTTCCCAAAGAACGCCGTAATCATCAACTCTTAGCGGTTCCCAGCCTCGGCAAAAGCTCACAAAACCCGTATCAAAGCCGTACACTTTGGGCATTCTGACGATTTCCTTACGTCCGCCGCCGAAGAAGGGACGCAGGATCGTGGCCGCGTGCGTGATTTCCAAAGCCCGCAGATGACTCTCCACCGTCGGCCTGCCTATGCCCAAGGCGCGGGCTGTATTGGTTGCATCCAATTGGCCACCGCTTTGCCTCATGATGTACTCAAAAAACAGCGTAAACTTTTCAGAGTTGATGAATCTCTCGAAAGAAAGGGGACAGATTTATTTTCTTATACCAAGGGAACCCCTATTTAAAAATAGTCGCCCCTTTTTCCCTCTGTTGATTTTCGAGATTGATTCTTTCCGCACGTAATGATATGGCTAGCCATATGAAGACAACCATACATATACCAGATAGCATCTTTTATGAATTACGGGAGTTGGCCCACCAGGAAAGTAGAACCATGAAGTCCTTGGTCGAAGAAGGGCTGCGTTTTATTGTCTCCATGCGCCGGCAACGACGTAGTTTCCATCTCAGAAAAGCCACCTTCAAAGGAGATGGTCTACAGTCTCACCTCGCAGGCGCAACCTGGGATCAGATCCGGGAACAGAGCTACGAAGGGCGCGGCGGATGATTGCGGTAGATACCAACCTGCTTGTTTATGCGCACCGCGAAGATTCTTCCTGGCATGACATTGCTTATGAACGTATAGCCGCCTTAGCCGAAGGGCTATCAACATGGGCCATCCCATGGCCATGCATCCATGAATTTCTCGCCATCGTCACTCATCCACGCATCTATAAACCGCCGACTCCGCTTGAAAAGGCTCTTGAACAAATCGATGCCTGGATAGAATCACCAAGTCTTGTGCTGCTCGCGGAATCGCAAGATTACTGGCCGTCGTTACGACCAATGATTCAGACCGGACGAGTGGCAGGCCCCAAGGTTCATGATGCACGAATCGCCGCTCTGTGTAAGCAACATGGCGTGCGTGAATTGTGGACGGCTGACCGGGATTTAAGCAGTTTCCCGGCGGTGACAATAAGAAATCCCTTGGTTAAAAAATAGATAAATACTATAAAGAAGGAGGGCGGATTATGGGAGAGGTCGTGCACACATCAAAGATCCGGATCGTCCGGGAGAAGGGACCCACGCGGCGCGCCATGATCGAGGGCTTCAACGAACCGGTCTATTATGGCGTCCACGGGGGGATAAAGAAATTCTACAAGATCGATCCGGAGGAGGAACACGCCGCCACCCTGGACCACATCGTCGCGGCTACAGCAGGCTGAATGATGGGGACACTGGCCACGGTGCTGGTCGGAAAAAAGATCGCGACCCCGGAAGCCCGCTACTGGGCCGAGGTAGAGGGAGACATTGAAAACGTTAATAATGTTTTGAAGATAACTCAAATCCGGGTAAAATATCACCTGCAGGTGGCGGATGACCGTAAACAAGACGTACAGGAGGCCTTCGCCGCTTACCTGATGCGATGCCCCGCCGCCCAGAGCGTCATCGGCTGCATTGACATCCAGGACGAATTGATGATGGAGAACCTGCCCGTTTAGGGAGCGTATCAAACAATGATTGGAATTCTTGACTATAAGGCGGGAAACCTCACCAGCGTGGCCCGGGCGCTCCACTACCTGGGCGAGCCCTATGAGGTTACGGACGATCCGGGAGTACTTGACTCCTGCGACCGGATTATCTTTCCCGGCGTGGGGGCCGCCGGGGAAGCGATGATCAATCTCCGCAGCCAGGGACTGGACCGGCGGCTCCGGGAATGGGTGGCCTCCGGAAAACCAACGCTGGGCATCTGCTTGGGAACACAGGTGATTTTCGAGCGTAGCGAAGAAAACGACGCCGTCTGTCTGGGTATTGTTCCGGGATCCGTCCAGCGGTTTCCCGGAGACATGAAAGATCAGGAAGGCCGCTTGCTCAAGATCCCCCACATGGGCTGGAATCGTGTCGATTTTCTGCGGACCCATCCGGTTTTCAAGGATCTCCCCGGCGACGCCGAGTTCTATTTTGTCCATTCCTACTACCCGGCCCCGGCGGATGATCGCTGGGTAATCGGCTGGACTGATTACGGCCTGCGCTTTTGTGCCGCTATCGCCCATGAGAATCTTGTGGCCGTGCAGTTTCACCCTGAAAAGAGCGGCGCCCCGGGGTTGCAGATTCTGACCAATTTTTGCCGCTGGGAGGGGAACGATGCTCAGTAAACGTATCATCCCCTGCCTGGATGTCCGGGACGGCAAGCTGACGAAAGGCATTAAATTCAAAGGCAACATCGACATCGGCGATCCCGTGGAGGCGGCCCGGGAATACTACGAACAAGGGGCCGACGAAATTGTTTTCTATGACATCACCGCCTCGTCGGACGCTCGCAACATCATGCTCGACGTGGTCCGCCGGGTGGCAGAGACGATCTTCATTCCTTTCTCCGTCGGCGGCGGGATTCGTAGCGTCGAGGATATGCGGGCCGTCATTCTGGCCGGGGCGGAGAAAATCAGCGTCAATTCTGAAGCCGTGAAGAATCCCGATCTTATCGATGCAGGGGCGAGGGCCTTCGGTAATCAGTGCGTGGTTCTGGGTATGGATGTCAAGAAGGTCGCGATCCGCCCGGAGATCCCTTCGGGATACGAGATCGTCATCCACGGCGGCAGGATCTACACGGGCCGGGACGCCCTGCAGTGGGCCAAGGAGGCGGAAATCAGGGGAGCGGGGGAGATCTGCCTCAACTCCATCGACGCCGACGGTACCCAGGAGGGCTATGAAATCGAACTGACCCGGCTGGTTTCATCACAGGTCAGGATTCCCGTGATTGCCTCCGGCGGGGCCGGCAAGGCGGAACATCTATTGGACGTCCTGACCGCAGGCCAGGCCGACGCGGCCCTCATCGCCTCCATCGTCCATTACCGGACCCATACTATCCAGGAGTTGAAGACCTATCTCAACGGACATGGCGTAAAAGTGCGGATGCAATGGTAAAGGATCGCTCAGGCAACCCCATCCCCCTCCTAACCTCCCCCTTGAAGGGGGAGGGCAATGGCGGTGGGGTAAAAAAGAGCATCCGTAAGATTCGTACTATACATAGCGTCTTAATTAATTGCGCATAGACGGCGCAAAGTATTGTTGGGTTGACACCAGAGATTAAACTGATGAAAAACGGCATCAGCAATATCCTGAAGCATGGCAAAATATCGATTATG
>Ga0247841_10006228_pt1 | contig 18618 bp, 1 predicted proteins | sample LaCruzMarch2015__2_FD_192410 | JGI IMG/M metagenome (GOLD analysis project Ga0247841, IMG submission 192410) | Freshwater microbial communities from meromictic Lake La Cruz, Castile-La Mancha, Spain - LaCruzMarch2015_18m | ecosystem: Environmental > Aquatic > Freshwater > Lake | place: Spain... | reverse complement strand
TCGGTGTGGCATATGAGGTCGTCTGGGAGTTCCTGACCAGTTTCGTGGCGGTCACCTGCGGAACTTTACCGGAGATGTCAGTCAATGCCGTGGAGATGAGTCCGCTTGCCTGGTCGTACACTTTGACAGTCGCGTTCGTCACTGGTCGGCTCGATGTATCGATAACTGATATGTCGAGGCGACATTTCTGGGTGAGGACGCTGTTCTGGTCCCTGAAGTAGACCTTTGTCGGATCAAAGGTTGCATTGATGACGGTGAAGGAAGCCCAGGAATAATCATCCATATAGAGGTCCCAGGAACCGGCACCACTGACATCCGAATCCCGGATGACTGCGCTTCCCCAGTAACTGCCGGATTGGATATTCTGGGTGTGCCCGGTGATCTTCGACCCCCGGATATCTCCGGTTGATTGTTGAAGGTAAATGCCGCTGGTGCCGTCAAGAACCGTCGAGTTGAAGACATTGATACTGCTGTCATAGACAAAAACACCGTTTCCGTTGCCATAAATGTCATTTCGCTCGACTGTTGGTTCTGAACTACTATCGATCCGGATGCTGTCCCCACCATTGCGGGTGATCAAGGTATCGGCAATAAACGGGGCACTACTGCTCCGTGCATAAACCCCGCGTTCCCCGTTATCCCGTAATGTGCTCCCGGTAATCCTTGGACTGGAATGATCCATCAGTATCCCCGCCCGTCCATTTTGCCGGGACGTAAAATTCGTCAACTGGGCATCGGTATAAGAGAGGTAGATACCGTCCCACCCGTTTAATGTGAAGACGCTGTCCCGGATGAGGATGTTTGACGTGTACGGTTGTTCGTTCCACGCATGTGTGAACGACACGCCGTAATTTGTGTTGCTGGTGATGTTACCTCGTTCGATAAGAATGGTATCGAACCGTGTTACACCGTCATTTAAGGAGTCAATATTTATCGAACCACTGACGCCGGTGATCTTGCTATCCCGGACAAGGAGCGATCCATGGATGTTTGCGGTGAATCTCAGGCTTGTATCCTTGGGGCGAAGGACGGATCCGTTGACGAGTGTCAGGTTACCTCCCCGCTCAACGGTAATCCCCCTTTGAGCATCAGTGAAACTGTCAATCATCAATGTCGTGTTATCAAGAATGAGCAGTCCTCCGGATCGGACGATCACATTGCTGGGATTGTTGCGGATTGTATCCCGCAAAACGACTGTACCGGTTACGATGAAATCGCCACCCGGGACATCCGGCACGGTGTTGCCCTTGAGGGTGATAACTACTGCATGGTCATTTATGAGATTATCAGTGACATAGGTGCTGTTGGTCGCATTATTAACCGCGATGATGATGGGTGTTGCATACGATGTGGTCAGGGAGTTTTGTATCCGTTCCGTTGCTGCTACTTGCGGGACTTTACCTGATGCATCCGTGAATCCGGTATATATGAGCCCGTTTGCCTGGTCATAGACCCTGACCGTGGCATTCGTCACCGGTTGGCTGGCAGTATCGACAACAGAGATGTCGAGACGCCATTTCTGTGTGAGGACGCTATTCTGGTCCCTGAAGTAAACCTTCGTTGGATTATAGGTTGCATTGATGACAGTGAAGGATGCCCAGGAATAATCATCCATATAGAGGTCCCATGAGCCGGCACCACTGACATCGGAATCCCGGATGACTGCGCTCCCCCAGTAACTGCCAGACTGGATATTCTGGGTGTGCCCGGTGATCTTCGAGCCCCGTATATCTGCGGTTGATTGTTGGAGGTAAATGCCGCTGGTGCCATCAAGAACCGTCGAGTTGAAGACATTGATACTGCTGTCATAGACAAAAACACCGTTTCCGTTGCCGTAAATGTCATTTCGCTCGATGGTGGGTGTTGAACTACTATCGACCCGGATGCTGTCCCCCCCATTGCGGGTGATCAAGGTATCGGCAATAAACGGGGCGCTGCTGCTCCGAAGGAAAATGCCCCGATCCCCATTGTCCCGTAATGTATTTCCGGTGATCTTCGGGCTGGAGTGATCCATCAGAATCCCCGCCCTGCCATTCTGCCGGGACGTGGCGTTCATCAGTTGGGCATCGGTGTAAGAGAGGTAGATGCCGTCCCATCCGTTCAGGGTGAAGATGCTGTCCCGGATGATGATGTTTGATGTGTATGGTTGTTCGTTCCAGACATGTGAGATAGAAATACCGTAATTTGTGTTGGCGGTAATATTCCCGTGCTCTATCAGCACATCGTCAAATCTCGTCACGCCATCGTTCAATGAATCAATATTAATCGAACCACTGACGCCGGAAATTTTACTGTCCCTCACAAGGAACGATCCGTGGATATTTGTAGTGAATCGAAGACTCGAATCTTTTGGGCGAAGGATGGATTCATTGATGAGCGTCAGGTTGCCTCCCCGCTCAACGGTTATTCCCCGTTGACCGTCGGTGAAACTCCCGATCATCAATGTTGTATTATCGAGGATGAGCTTGCCATTCTGCAGGATATCGATATTGCCGGAGACCAACTGGGTGGTATCTTTCAGGACCAGTGTTGTATCCAGCGTGATATCCCCGGAAAAGATGAATGGATGGGTATTGCCCTGCAGGGTGACGACAACATTATGGTCGCTATTGAGATCGTCAGTGACATAGGTGCTGTTTGTTGCATTGTTGACGGCAATAATGATCGGTGTTGTATATGCGGTGGTCAGGGAATTCTTCTTCAGTTTTGTGACTTCCAACAGCGGAATTCTCCCTGAAGTATCGGTGAAGTTTGTATAGACAAGCCCGTTCAGCTGGTCGTACACTTTGACCGTGGCATTATTGACCGGTTGATTGCCGGTATCCACAACTGATATGTTCAGGCGCCATTTCTGGGTGAGGACACTGTTCTGGTCCCTGAAGTAGACTTTCGCCGGATCAAAGGTTGCATTGATGACCGTGAAGGAACCCCAGGAATAACCGTCAATATAGAGATCCCATGAGTCGGCACCACTGACATCCGAATCCCGGATGACTGCGCTTCCCCAGTAGCTGCCGGACTGGATATTCTGGGTGTGACCGGTGATCTTCGATCCCCGGATATCTGCGGTTGATTGTTGGAGGTAAATGCCGCTTGTGCCGTCAAGAACCGTCGAGTTGAAGACATTGATACTGCTGTCATAGACAAAAACACCGTTTCCGTTGTCGTAAATGTTATTTCGCTCAATGGTAGGTGCTGAACTACTCTCAACCCGGATGCTTTCCCCACTGTTACGGGTGATCAAGGTATCGGCAATAAACGGGGCGCTGCTGCTCCGTGCATAAACCCCTCGTTCCGCATTGTCACGGATTGTGCTCCCGGTAATCCTTGGACTTGAATGATCCATCAGTATCCCCGCCCGTCCATTTTGCCGGGACGTGGTGTTGATGATCTGGGCATCGGTGTAACTCAGGTAGATTCCATCCCATCCGTTCAGCGAGAAGACACAGTCCCGGATGACAATGTTTGAGGTATAGGGTTGTTCATTCCACACATGTGTGATAGATACGCCGTAGCCGCCGTTATTCGTGACAGCGCTCCGGTCCATGAGGATACGGTCAAACTTTGTCACACTGTCATTGATTGAGTTGATATTGAGTGATTCCTTGATATCCCGAATCATACTGTCATGCATGATCAACGAGCCGGAGACGCTGAATGTGTACCGGGTTGCAGACACATTGGTCTGGATGATGGTTCCATTGAGAAGAGAAAGCGTTGAACCGCTATCGACCGTGATCCCATATTGACCGTCGGTGAACTGGTTCATCTTCATGGTTACGTTGTCCAGTGTCAGGCTCCCTCCGGGTCTGATGGCGACATTCCCCTGAAGGATGAACTGGGTGTTCGCATATATTTCGCTACTGGTGATTATCCAGTCCCCGCTCACCGGTGGATCGGCGGACACAGATGGAATGCATATAACCAATACCAGTAATACAACGAAAAACCAAATCCGATTTTTATTGCTCATCAAAAGCACCCCTTTTATAATGTTGGTGCCTTTCTTCGCTGACCAGAAATATTTTTCGATCTGAAGTTTAATCATCTGAAAGGGCAAGCGAACCTACGGTTTTGCATTAAAATTCAGGAAAATCCCTATTCTTATCATCAGAACTATTGATTGGGGATTTCCGCATGGTGAATCCATGAAAAATTCCGGGTTTTTCAGTCTCGTCCACGTATTGCATTACGCGTCAGGCAACCAGAGCGATCCGGTAAAGATCCTGTCGTGAATCATTCGGCAGGGTGTGAATACGCCGACCTCTGAAATCAACCCCTCGACGAATCGGGATTTCTTGGTGGTGAATGCAGGTATCACGTATGAGGCACGTATCCGGATTATTCCGGGAAGTTCTCCGACGATAATTCTCGTGGGGATTGGAGCCCGGATAAGCGAAATTCAAAATCGATACCTATATCATCATAAAAATGATCGTATTATGTACTTAGAAATAACAAAATCAATCTATCCCCACCTTTTGGCTGGTGTCTTCATATGGGTACGCGCGCCCGGTGTAAAATTTTCATAGTTTGTATACTTTTATTTGTTTTTTTCTTCCTATGTCCGATTGTATCAGCCGATGCATTCGCTACAGTGTCTCCGAACATCTCGCAGGGTGCCACGGTATTTATCGGGGAACAAGGGTTGAACCTCCAACCGGCGATTGACGCGTTCTCAGTAAAAGCCGGTTACACCCCTACGTCGATTGGATGGTGGGCACCCGCATCCAATCCTGATACCAATGCACCTGACCGGACCTATACACTGACCACACCATCAAATACCCTAATCGCACCTGCCACCTTTGTCAATTATTACGGATCTTGGTATCCGGTTGACTTCACCTCTGGACATGCCAATACTACACAGGGGGAATTCTTTATTGTTGCTGACCCATCCATCGATCTGGGGATCTGGGACTTTACGACGGACACAGATAAAAGCGGATTGATGGTAAACCGTGGAGATTATCTCGGGTTCAGGGTCGTGACCAACATGGCTTCGGCGCTGAATGCGACGTATCGGAGCCCGGTGTACAACAGCACCCTTGACGGGTATATCGATATCAAAGTGACAAACGAGACCGGAACCGTCTTTACAGCGCTCTGCAACAGCAGCGGACAGGAGAATTCCCTTCTCCAGCAGAACGTCTCCACGCCCTCCTGGACCTGGGGCAATGTTGCGTCAGCCCCGTTCAACTGGTCAACAGCTACTGTGAACTCTGACGGGCACGACATCTACCTGCCCGGCACATACACGGTCATTGCCGAGTCGCTTTTAAACAACATGAAGGTGAACTATCTCTCCGGAGGTGCGGCATATGTCGGAAAGACCGTTTCCTCGCCCCGCATTGTGACGTTGCTTGCCGGACCGCCCATTGCATCGTTCACAGCAAATGTGACAATCGGCACTGCTCCGCTTGCTGTCCAGTTCAATGACACCTCCACGGGTTCACCGACAAACTGGAACTGGTCGTTTGGCGACGGCAACTATACGTCAGTTCAGAACCCAGTCTATACCTACCCCTCCACCGGGACATTCACGGTTGCCCTGAACGCCACAAATGCCAGCGGTTCGAATATCTCGACACGGGCAAACTACATCACGGTCTATCCTCCTGTACCCGTTGCGGCATTCTCCACTAACACAACATCAGGGTACATTCCCTTACCGGTCCAGTTCACTGATGCCTCAACGAACACGCCGACCGGCTGGGCATGGTTCTTCGGGGATGAGAACTATACTCAGCCATGGACGCAGGTGAACTCGAGCGCCGGTTGGACGGGAAGAAGTGGTCACAGCAGTGCAGTGTTGCCGGACGGCAGCATCGTCCTCATGGGCGGAAGCAACAGCACTGGTCGTTTCAATGACACCTGGCGATCCACCTCAATGGGTGCCACATGGACACTCATGAACGCGAGTGCCGGGTGGTCTGCACGATCCGGGCACATCAGCACCGTGATGCCGGACGGCAGCATCATTCTCATGGGGGGGGACAGCGGAAGTTTATATCATAATGATACGTGGCGCTCCACGGATAACGGTGCAACCTGGACACTCATGAATGCAAGCAGCGGCTGGCTGGCAAGAGACCTGTTCTGCAGTGCAGCGATGCCAGACGGTAGCATCGTTCTCCTGGGTGGTGAAGCCGGCAGCACGTTCAAGAACGATACGTGGAAATCACTGGATTATGGTGCAACCTGGACCATGGTTAATGCCAGCGGAGGCTGGACAGCCCGGCTGGGATCCACCTGTGAGGTGATGCCTGACAGCAGCATTGTCCTCATGGGAGGGTATGACGGCAGTAGTATTCTCAATGACACGTGGCGATCAACGGACAATGGCATAACCTGGACCCGGATGAATATAAGTGCGGGATGGTCTGCACGGTTCGTTCCCGGCAGCGTTGCAGTACCCGATGGAACAATTATCCTGATGGGAGGTTATGACGGGGTCACGTTGCTGAACGACACCTGGCAATCGAAGGATAACGGTTTAACCTGGGCACTGGTGAACGCAAGTGCCGGTTGGACTGGTCGGGCAGTAACTGCCACCGGGGTATTGCCGGATTGCAGTATTGTCCTCATGGGCGGATCCCTGGGTACAGGGCTCTACGTGAATGATGTCTGGCGTTTTGTGCCCACCGGTTCCTCAGTCCAGAACGCTTCGCATACCTACACGTCTCCGGGGAGTTTTCAGGTCTCGCTCCAGGCATACAACTCCGGTGGTTACAACAGCACGAGAAAAGCCGGGTACATTAATGTCTCAACAGGCCCCTCAACCGGTCCCGTCCATAACCTGAACACGAGCCTGAACTATTCCACCATCGCGACTGCGGTCAGTGCCGCTACACGGGGCGATACGATCCTTGTCGACAGCGGGGTATACAAAGAATATGTTACCATTTTCAAACAGCTCACTCTCCGGGGCGCTGATACCGGTGCCGGCTACCCGGTGGTTGACGCAATGAACGCCGATACCCCCCTTTGGATTGCGGCTGACGGGGTCACGATCGATTCATTCACTGTCATGAACGGGACGTGGAGTACCATGAGCCTTGGCGGCGGGGGTATCGTCATCGGTTCACATGATGCGGTGGTCTCCAATATCACGACCCGGAACAACTCTGCACCGGGGATCTACCTCAAAGGTGACCTGTTCGGGGTGAACAACAGCCTCATCTCCCATATCCATACAGCAAACAATACCTGGTGCGGGATCTACGCGGTCAATGCCTCGTTCACTACGGTCACCGGTATCAACTCCACGAATAACCGGGGGAGCGGGATCACCCTCCAGAACGGGACTGCAAACCGGATCTTCAACAGCACGCTTACCGCAAACCTCAATTATGGGATCAGCCTCGTCAACACTACCGGGGCACTCGTCACGGGAAACACTGTTCGGACCAACATTGTTGCCGGCATCCGTCTTGACAATGCCACCGCGAACACGGTCTGGAACAACTACTTCAATAACACGATCAACGCAGCCAACTCGTCGAAAGGCAACATCTGGAACAGCACAAAGACTGCCGGAAGCACGATCAACGGCGGGTCATGGCTCGGCGGCAATGCCTGGAGCGATTATACTGGTGTGGATACTGATGGCGACGGTATCGGCAATACGAACGTGCCATATTCCATAAACCTCACGTCCGGAGGTGACTGGCTGCCGCTGACGAACAGGACGGGGATGATCTCCCCAGTTGCACATTTCACCGCCAACATCACATCAGGTACCGTTCCACTTACTATTCAGTTCAACGATACCTCCACGAATACTCCAACAGCATGGAACTGGTCGTTTGGCGATGGCAACTATACGTCAGTTCAGAACCCGGTCTATACCTACCCCTCCACCGGGACATTCACTATTGTCCTGAACGCCACAAATGCTGGCGGTTCGAATATGTCGACAAGGGCGAACTACATCACGGTCTATCCCCTTGTACCCGTTTCGGCATTCTTTACTAACACAACATCCGGGTATGTTCCCCTATCAGTCCAGTTCACCGATGACTCAACGAACACCCCTACCGGTTGGGCATGGTTCTTCGGTGATGAGAACTATACACAACCGTGGACTCGGGTGAGCGCGAGCGCCGGGTGGACGGCACGAAAAGGCCATAGGAGCGTTGCGATGCAAGATGGCAGTATCCTCCTCACCGGAGGGGATACCGGCTGGACACCGGACAGCAGGAATGACGTATGGCGATCCCGGGATAATGGGGTAACCTGGACACTGGTGAATGGGAGTGCCGGGTGGGCGGCAAGAGCGTATCACAGCAGCGTGGTGATGCCTGATGGCAGCATCGTCATCATGGGCGGTTACGGCGCGGACTATAGATACAAGAACGATGTCTGGCGCTCGACCGATTACGGGGTTACCTGGATTCAGATGACAGGAGCTGCCCCATGGTCGAAACGGAGCGGCATGAGCAGTGTAGCGCTTAAGGAGAAAACTATTCTCCTCATGGGTGGTTCTGACGATTACACCTACAAAAATGACGTCTGGAAATCTGACGACAATGGCGCCACCTGGTCGGTGGTGACGGGAGGCGCAGCGTGGTCTGGGAGGAACGGGCATTCCAGTATATTGATGCCCGATAATAGTATCGTCCTTATTGGTGGGTATGGCTCTGTTCCCGGACCTGGCACGTATTACAAGAACGATGTCTGGAAGTCGACCGACAACGGCACAACCTGGACCCAGTTGGCTTCAAGTCCCGGGTGGGCGCCGAGATGCTCGTTTGGCAGTGCCTTGTTACCCGATGGCAGTATTATCATCACGGGAGGTTCGGTTTCCTGGGGTACAACCGATGACGTCTGGAGATCAACCGATGGTGGCTCTACCTGGACATGGTTGGCTTCCGGTACCGGGTGGGGATTCAGACAAGGGCATTCTTGCGTGGCAACGCGGGATGGCAGCATTGTCCTCATGGGAGGATCTGGTGGGGGGATTTTCAATGATGTCTGGCGTTTTGTGCCCACCGGTTCCTCAGTCCAGAACGCGTCGCATACCTACACGTCTCCGGGGAGTTTTCAGGTCTCGCTCCAGGCATACAACTCCGGTGGTTACAACAGCACGAGAAAATCTGGGTACATCAATGTCTCATCCAGTCCAACGACGGGTTCCGTCCACAACCAGAACACCGGCTTGTACTATACCACTATCCAGGCGGCAATCAATAATGCGACTTCAAGCGACATCATCCTTATCGACAGCGGGACGTATTTTGAAAATGTCAATATCTCAAAGTCGCTGACCGTGCGGGGAAATGATACCGGTACTGGACTCCCTATAATTGATGGTCGGGGGAACTCCGGAATTGTACCGTTCGTTTCCGATTGTACTATTGAGCAGATCCGGATTCGAAATGCTACCGCATCATGGGCTGGGGGTATAGCGCCCAGCATGGTTCTTACTGCGAATCTCACGGTTCGCAATACCACCATTACCGGTTCCTTCAGCGGCATTTACCTTGCTGATGTCAATAATTCCGTTATCAGTGACGTGACGGTCACGAATTGTACCTATGGTCTCCTTTTTTCATTCGTACATAAGACTAACGTCGATAATGGAACGTTCCTGGGAACAACTGAAAGTGTCGATGGAATTACCTTATGGTCCTCTACTGAAAACGTGTTTTCCCGTACAGCTGTTGAAGGATTCCCGCATTACGGGATAAACCTGGATTCGGATAATAATCATAACCGGTTTATTGCAACAAATGTCAGCGATAGTTTAATCGGATTTTCCATTGCAGGGAATAGTTTCAACACAACAATTGACCAGAGTTATGCCGTTGCAAATACGGATCAGGGTATCGTCTTTCACAACTCCAATAATAATAGTGTCACGTCCACCATTATCCGTAATAATGGAGTACGGGGTATAGTACTGAATTCATCGTTCTACAATGCCGTTGCCAATAACACCATTCGTTCCAATCCCATAGGTCTTGTGCAGTCGAATACATCATCAAATAACACGGTTTACAATAATTATTTCAACAACACTGAGAACGTCCAAGACCCCCTTGGTGTAAATACCTGGAATATCACGAAGACCTCAGGTCTCACGATCAATGGTGGGTCATGGCTTGGCGGCAACTTCTGGAGCGATTATACCGGTGTGGATACGGACAGTGACGGGATTGGGAATACCAATTTGTCCTATAACCCCGGTATTACAACCGGTGGCGACTGGTTGCCCTTGACGAACAAGACCGGTCCAGTTAACCACCCACCGGTCGCCTCCAACGTCACGCTCACGAGCACATCAGGTTTCAACCGGACATCTGACAACCTGACACTCGCATGGGAGGTTTCCAATGCTGATGGTAACCCGGTCCAGAACATCACAAACTGGTACCGGAACGGATCGTCGCTTACGTACCTGAATCTTCCGTTTGAAGGTGGATCGAACAGCACGTACACACGGGACTACTCCGGGTTTGGTAATAACGGATTAGTGAATGGAGCGACTTGGAACGCCACGGACGGTCTTCTCGGCTCCGGGGCATACTTCTTTGACGGGAACGATTACATCAACTCGGCTTCATTCAATCCCGCAGATCCTCACCACATAACGCTAAGCGTCTGGATGAAGACCAACCAGACTCCTGCACCTTCCTTTTACAACGGTTATCTCCTCGTAAAAGGGAATGATAACTCTGCCAATTCGTATGGGCTGTCTTTCCATGCTTCCAGCATGTCCAATGGAGGTGTCCAGATGGTCGTGTATACCGGGACATCGTACTGGGTCACTTCTCCTGCCGGCTCTATCAAAGCAAACACCTGGCACCATGTTGCCGGTGTGATCGATGGGCAGACCATGCGCCTGTACCTGGATGGTAACCTGACTGATACCGATTCATTCGTCGGGACGATCAGTCCCAGCGCTTCACAGGTATGGGTCGGAGCACAGAACAGACCGAGTTATAATTATTATTACAAGGGGCTGATTGACGGTGCTGCATTGTATAACCGGTCACTGTCCGCAGAGCAGATAAAAGTCCTTGCCCAGAAAAGATCCGATCTTCTCGTTTCCCAGGAACTCTCCGCCGGAGATATCTGGCAGGGCTCGGTCGTGCCAAACGATGGTTCGCAGGATGGCATGATTGCTTACAGTAACCAGCTGAATATTACCAGATCACAACCGGTTGCGAACTTCACCGCGAACAAAACTTCCGGTATTGCACCGGTGGCAGTCCGGTTCACCGATCTCTCGACCGGTTCCCCTACAACGTGGAACTGGAGTTTTGGAGACGGGACGTGGTTCAATACCACCGATCCTCTTCAGCGAAACGCTACGCATTCCTTCACATTCGGCACGTTCTTGCCGACGCTTCTCGTATGTGACAGCGGGGGGCACAGCAACACGTCTGCGTCGGTCACGATTGTCTCCGAAGTATTCCGGGCACCAGGATTCTGGCATAACGAGACTGCCGTGCAGGGTGCCAATGCTGTCGGTTACACATCCCTTGCCCTTGACAGCGCCGGAAATCCCCATGTCAGTTATTATAATGTAAATTCAATGATTCCCATGGTTTGGATCGGGTATGCCTGGAGGGATGATGGAGGGTGGCACAAACAGACTATTGACAATTTCACCAGTTCTAGTGTGTATTATGCATATACTTCGCTTGCCCTCAACAGTTCCGGATATCCCCGCATCAGTTATAGCTTTGTCTCGGGGTCTTCATTTTCCTTAAAATATGCGTGGCTTGAAGGTGATGGATGGCATAACGAGACCGTTCCGGTCACATCAAACTCAGGTGAACGGAATTTCCTTGTTCTGAACAGCTCGGGTTATCCGTCCATCAGCTGCTATGACCGGGCAGGTAACACACTGAAATATGCCTGGAAGGATGACAGAGGCTGGCATAACCAGACCGTGCAATCCAATGCCGGTTTCAACTCTTTAGCTCTGGATAGTTCGGGCAATGTCTCGATTGCCTATGTCCTGGCTACAACAAACCTGCGGTATGGTCTCCGTAATGCGACAGACTGGACACTCGAGACCGCGGATACCAGCACAAGTAACATGTACAATCCGTCCATTGCGATGGATGAGAGCGGTGCTCCGTTCATTGCATACGGGAAGTCCAGTGGTGGGGAGAACCGCCTGCAGTATACCTGGAGAAACCAATCAGGCTGGCAGAATGAGACCATTGAGGTAGATCCGGGAGTTGGATTCTACCATTCCCAGTCTCTCATCCTCAACAAGAACATGTTTCCGGCAGTTGCCTATTATGAGGATTCCAACGATAACCTGAAATATGCCTGGAAGAATGCCTCAGGGTGGCAGAGGGATACCATCGAAAGTAACGGTAATATTGGTAATTATGTTTCTATGAAGTCATCCGCTGACGGTAATCCTCGGATAAGTTACAGCGATGATACCAACAGTCGGCTCAAGTACGCGTGGTTTGGTCTGGATGTCGCCCCGACAGCAGCGTTCAGCGCGAACACGACATCCGGCACAGCGCCACTGGTCGTTCAGTTCACTGATGCATCGTACAACAACCCCACGATGTGGAGCTGGACCTTTGGGGATATCGGGACGGGGAACATCTCGGTGCTCCAGCACCCGGTGCATACCTATACCACGGCTGGTAACTTCACGGTCAGTTTGAACGTAACGAACAGCATCGGCTCGAACCTGACCATCAAGGCGGCGTATGTCAATGTATCAACCCGGGTCACGTACGGTTCCGTCCACAACCAGCAGACCGGGCTCAACTATACGACAATACAGGCAGCAGTCGATGGCGCGACCGCAGGTGACGCGATCCTTGTCGACAGCGGCAGGTATACCGAGAGGCTCAATGTGACCAAACCGCTTACCCTCCGTGGCGCAGACACCGGCACAGGATACCCGGTCATTGATGCAATGAAAATCGGTACCCCTGTCACCATACCCGGTACGAGCCCTGCGACGCACCTCTCGAACTTCACGATGACGAACAGTACCGGTTCCGCGCCGGGGCTGAATATATGGTCTGACAACAATGCGCTTATCCGGCTCACGGTCCGGGGCAACCAGAACAACGGCATCAGGATCTCCGGGAAGAACAACACCGTGACGTTGTCACAGGCATCGGACAACCTGGACAGCGGTTTCTTCATCTCCGGGATGAACAACACGGTCTCGCTCTCGCAATCGGTCAACAACACCGGTGACGGGTATGTCATCCTCGCGGACAATAACACGGTCACCGGCAGCACCGCATCCGGGTGCCAGAACGGCATCACGATCCAGCACATGCCCGGAAATACTGTCCAGAACATGATCATCAATTCGTCCTTTACGGCAAACCAGAAGTTCGGTATCAACCTCTACATGGCAGAGAACACAACAGTTACCGGCAACAAGATCACCGGAAATCGCCTTGCCGGGATCACGCTATCAGATTCGGTGAACACCCGTGCCTATAACAACGTCTTCAACAACACGAACAACACGCTCTTCTACCCGGCGAACGCGAACTTCTGGAATAGCACAAAAACCGCCGGGACAAACATCATCGGCGGGAACTGGACTGCCGGTAACTACTGGACACAGCCGGATGGTCTCGGGTTCTCACAGACTCATGCGGATACTACCGGTGACGGGATCGCTGATGAACCTTACACCCTCCAGATCGTAAATATCGATCACCTGCCGCTCACAAACCTCACCATCTCTGCGCTGTCTGCCAACTTCACTGGCATCCCAACTTTCGGCAACCCCCCACTAATGGTCACGTTCACTGATACATCAACCGGCACACCCACCAGCTGGAACTGGAATTTCGGAGATGGGGGAACGTCCACCGAAAAGAATCCAACACACATCTACAATGTAAACGGAACCTACCCCGTCTTCCTGAACGCGACAAACGCTGCGGGCAGCAATACCTTCACACAATCGAATTACATTATTGTCGGTTCCGGTAAAGGCGACAATACCATTATCGGGTTCCGGTGGAACACATCGGATTCATCCCCCCGGTTGTACCAGATCGATTCGACCGGGGCAATAATCGCTAATAAAACTGCAACATTCTGGGATAACTGGAATGTTACCGGCAATATGAAAACGGTTGTGGTAAATGCAACCAACAGCACAGTAGTATTATACGGCACAAACAATCGTGGTGACGGATTAGACTTATCCGGCGCATCCGGGGATGTCATGGTAGAGATCCCGCGATTTTATACGTGCAGTACCTACGCCAACGGGAACTTTTCTTACTATATTTCACCGTTACCGGTAACCGGATTTACCGTAGCGCCTCTGTTTAACCAGCGGGGTATCGGAACCGCAGCGGGCACACCAGCGCGATACTATTACGTGGGAAGATACGATGCAAATCTGTCTGGCACGAAATTAATAAGTGCAACCGGAAAAGCGCCGGCTGTGTATATGACTATCGGTCAGGCGCGGACGTATGCTGAAAACAAAGGTGCAGGGTGGGGTATTACCAGCATCTGGACGTTATCCGGGCTCCGGCAACTGTTCTACACTGAAATGCTTACTTTAGACAGTCAGACCGCATGGGCAAAATCAAGGGGAATTGTTGCTGTGGTATCGCCAAAAAATCCGGAGCCGACTCTATCGACACGCAAATCTCTGCAAATAATGCCACGGGGAGCGGGACAGGTGCAAATGGGTATACACCGGTATCCTACCGGGGCATAGAAAACCTGTGGGGGAATGTCAATCAGTTCCAGGACGGGTTTAATGCAATACAAGGGACGACGAATATAATCAACGCAACCGGATTGGGAGTAACCGGTCAGAAAACAACCTTTAAAGATGTATTGAATGCAAACGACGTTCAGTCAATTGGTGCACTTGTACTCTCCGAAGGATACCAAAAGAATTTACTGAACACGGATGTTGCCAGACCGTTATTCCTGCCATCAGAAGTTGGCGGTTCAGAAACCACATATCTATCGGATTATTATTATCCCCCGCAAAGTACAAATCCCAGTACACCGAACATTCTGTTTTCGGGCGGCGCTTCGCATAATCAAGGATCTGCGGGGGTCGGGAGGCTGTGGCCGCCTAACCTTGCGTCGTATTCGAATTCGGATATCGGTGCACGCGTTGAGTTCAGACGGAGCACGGCACCCGGGGCTTCATTCACCTCCACAAACATTTCAGTAGCAACCAACAGCACATCACGAGGATGGGAAGGAGTTACACCGTTTACAATGGTGTTCAACGATACATCGACAAACACACCGGTATCGTGGAAATGGGGAAGAAATAATCTCACGGTAACTGCATGGGAACAGATTGGAACAACAGATAACATTACACAAACGTTTATTGCCGGGAACTGGTCTGTGAATGTAACCGCGACAAATTCCGGTGGTTCAGCCATCTCAACTCAGGTCACGTGGGTGAATGTATCGGCGGCATCGGGATCGTTTGTGCCTGTTGCGAACTTCACTGCCACCCCCACCTCCGGCACCGCACCGCTCGTTGTCCAGTTCACCGACACCTCCACAAACCTCCCGACTAACTGGAACTGGAGTTTCGGGGACGGGACATTCAGCACGGCACAGAACACATCGCACACGTTCACGCCGGGTATCTTCTCCATCTCCCTGAATGCGACGAACACCCAAGGGAGCAATATCTCGACAAGGACCGCCTATATCCATTCAAATTTCGCGAGTCCTGTCATGTTCAGGAATACCGAAAACCGAACGGGCGTATATTCTGATGGCGGCACCCGACCGGGCAACTCCCTGAAATGGAACTTCACCACCGGCGGGGATGTCCATTCCAGCCCGGTGATATCCGGAGGTGTCCTCTACGTGGGCAGCAGTGATGGCAGGCTCTATGCCCTCAATGCCTCAACCGGTATAGAGCAGTGGAGGTATTCCTTCGGGGCTGAGGTATTCTCCAGCCCGGCGGTGGCGAACGGTGTAGTCTTTGTCGGCACGAACGACAACAACCTCTATGCTTTCAATGCCACGACCGGGGCAAAGATCTGGAACTTCACCACCGGCAACCATATCATCGGCAGCCCGGCGCTTGCAGATGGTACCGTGTACATCGGCAGTGCTGACAACACGCTCTATGCCCTCAATCCCACGACCGGGGAGAAACTTTGGGACACTGCCACCGGGCTCTACCTGGATTCGAGCCCGGCAGTTTCGAACGGTACGATCTTTGTCGGGAGCTGGGACCACAAGGTGTATGCCTTCAATGCCACAACGGGTTCACAGATCTGGGACTATACCACAGGAAACGCGATAGAGTCAAGTCCGGCAGTAGAGAACCATTCGGTCTTTATCGGCAGTGACGATCACAATCTCTACGCGTTAAACGCCATGACCGGCGCGAAAATCTGGAATTTTACGACCGGCGGGTATATCTATTCCAGCCCGGCGGTATCCGGCGGGGTTGTGTATGTGGGGAGTGACGACAAAAATGTCTATGCCCTCGATGCGGTCACCGGCGCAAAACTCTGGAACTTTTCGGCACAAAACGCCGTCCGCTCCAGCCCCGCAATCGCAAACGGTGTCCTCTATGTCGGGAGCCATGATGGCAGACTCTACGCGCTGAACACGACGACGGGTGAGAAACTCTGGGATTACCTGACTGAGGAATGGACCTGGGTGGAGTCAAGCCCGGCGGTATCCGGCGGGGTTGTCTATTTCGGAGGGGACACGGACAAGGTCTATGCTCTGCACCAAAGCGTACCGGTGGCGAACTTTACGGCAAATGTCACCTCCGGCACCGTTCCGCTTTCCGTCCGGTTCACTGACATGTCAACCGGCTCCCCGTCCGGATGGTACTGGTCGTTTGGCGACCTGGCGTTGGACAACACATCCACTCTCCAGCACCCGGTTCACACCTATACGGTAGCCGGCACCTACAACGTGAACCTGAATGTAACCAACAGCGCCGGGTCGAACGTGACCATGAAGGTGGGTTACATCACGGGCTTCTCCCCGCTGACAATTGGATCTGTCCATAATCTGAACTCCGGCATGAACTATACCGGCATCCAGCTGGCGGTGGACAACGCGACGGCATTCGACACCATTCTCGTTGACAGCGGAAAGTATAACGAATCGGTCAACATCACCCGACCCCTCACGCTCCGCGGGAACGAGACCGGCACCGGACCCCCGGTCATCGATCCGGGCACCCCCGGGGTAAACACAGCGATCACACTCTCGGCTGATAATATCACCCTGGACTGGTTTATCGCACGAAACGCCCGGGACGGTCTGCATATCACCGGCTCGAACGCGACCCTGCATAACATCACGGCAACGCAGAACGATGTGGGCATCTCGCTTGATTCGTCGCGCAGGAACCTCATCACCCGTGCGGAGGTCTATAACAATACGAATAGCGGCATTACCCTCATCTCATCATCTGATACGACAATTGAACGGAGCCGGGTACATGCAAACTCCGGCACAGGGATCACCGGGGAGGGAAGTGAAAACCTCACCCTCATGGATAACACCATTGACTTCAACCGGGCGTACGGGCTGTACCTGAAAAACTCAGCGGGGAACACGGTCAGCGGGAACAACCTGTCGACTAATGATTACGGCATCGCCCTCGAACACGTAAAAACCAGCACCTTTTCGCAGAACTTCGCGGGCAACAACTCCGGGAAAGGGATATTCCTCGATGATACCAACGGCTGCGTCTTCACACACAATGACGCACCGCAGAACGGGGACGTGGGGATCAACCTCTACAACACGAGCAGGTTCAATGCGTTCATTGAGAACCGCGCCACACATAATGTCAATAAAGGTTTCTATCTCGATCTATCGTACAACAACACCTTCACGCGGGACAATGCCTCGTTCAACAGCAATGGCTTCTCGCTCTACAAATCCACAAACAACACGTTCTCGGGAGTGAATGCGACCTACCAGCAGTCCGGCATCTCCCTTGCGAACAGTTCGGGGAATACATTCAATGGCGGCAACATTGCCGGGAACGCCATCGGCGGGATCGGGATGGAGTACTCGGAGAACAACCGGTTCACCGGTATCACTCTTGCAGGCAACAATGAGGGTTTCTTTGTCGGCACGTTGTCGAATAACAATGTCTTTTTATCGAACAAGGTGGTCAACTCGACGAACCAGGGAATCACCCTGTACCAGCATTCTGGTAGTGTCCTGTCGGGCAATGTCATACGAAAGGGCAGCACCGGGCTGAAGATGGATGCAGCAGTTCATTCATCCGTGGATAACAATGAATTCGTTGACAACAGTGATTACGGAATTATCCTCGATGCGGGGGGATGGAACGTCTTCTCTGCCAACAACGCGAGCTGGAATGGCATCGCGGGAATCAACATCGGGAATTCCACGAGCAACTCGTTCACCGGAATGAAGGTGGACACCAATGGCTATGGCGTGATGCACGGAGACTATAGTTCAAACACGACGTTTTCCGGAAACACGGTCAGCAACAATACCGCGTATGCATTCATGATCGACCAGAGCAATAATGTCACGATTGTGGACAACACGATCCGGGATAATAACCAATGGTACCAGGGCGCGGTCAAGTTTGGGGAATCGAAAAACATCACCGTCAACCGGAACCGGCTTGAAAACAACCACGAA
>Ga0247841_10006227_pt1 | contig 18619 bp, 18 predicted proteins | sample LaCruzMarch2015__2_FD_192410 | JGI IMG/M metagenome (GOLD analysis project Ga0247841, IMG submission 192410) | Freshwater microbial communities from meromictic Lake La Cruz, Castile-La Mancha, Spain - LaCruzMarch2015_18m | ecosystem: Environmental > Aquatic > Freshwater > Lake | place: Spain... | reverse complement strand
GTCCGTCGATGACCTCCTGGCCATTTCGGACCCTTTTCTGAGACAAAGTAAGAACGAGGGGAAGAACCGGATCTCCTACCAACTGCCCGAAGGGGCGGAAAACCATGTGGAAATGTCTGACTTGGAACATCTGGCGGAACTCATGCGCCGTGGCAACGATTTCTTTGCTCTCAAACAACCCATCATACGCCTCGCGGACCAGTCGATCGTCGGCTACGAATTCCTTTCCCGATTGAAGAATAGTGGTATCCATATGCCGGACGAATTTTTCCGTGTCGCGATGGAAAACAACATCCTGACGCTGGTGGACCATCACTGCTTCCGTTCCTGTGTTTCCGCATCCGCCGCGCTTCCCCCCAAGATGCGCCGCCATATCAATCTTTTCCCGGCCACGATCATTGATCTTGCCGTAGAAGAGATTGTCGAAAAATTGGCCGTAAACTGTCCGGCTGAAAGTTACTGCCTCGAGATCAGCGAACAACAGATCCTCGGGGAGCCTTCCCACCTGATCGGTCCGGTGGAAGAATTCAAGCGCTATGGTATTTCGATCGCTGTTGATGATGTGGGGTTCGGCAACACCTGCTTGGAAAGTCTTATTCTTCTTGAACCGGATGTGATCAAGCTCGACAAAAAGTACATCCGCGGAATTGCCCAGGATATTCATGTGGAGCGTTCGCTCTGCCGCACTCTTAAGGTCGCGGAAGATTTGAACGCCGAAGTGATCGCCGAAGGTATTGAGACCCTAGAGGATCTCGATAGACTCAGAGAGCTCGGGGTCAAATACGGTCAAGGGTTCTATCTCGGAATGCCTGCTTAAACCATGCAAAAAAAAGACGCCATAAGCGTTCCGACCTCCAAGAAGAAGTCGGACCCCGTCCTTTACTCCACCAGCCTGAAGTTCCTGCTTTCTTTTGTTTTTCTCGCCGGCTTTACCCTCGGGAATTTTCTTGTCATGAATCAGCAAATCCGCCACGCTGAACACGGCGCGACGATCGTAAGCTTTCTGGTAGATCAGTATAGCCGGGTCCAAAAAGCGACCTTTTTTTCGGCCTCCTATGCACAATCGATAGATCCCAATGACCGGAAAACTCTTCGGAACAACGCTCACGAAGAACTTGCCTCTATCCTTGTCTTCGGCACTACTTCCAATGACATCATTTCAGAAAAAACACGCCTTTCTCTGGAACTCATCCCTACGCTCCGCGCGTTGTATTTTTCTTCTTCAGCCCCGCTGAACTTTGAAATGGAAGAATATTTTTCTGCTTTGAAAAAATTTCTTATGGGTTCTCCGATCCGAATCCGCGAGGACAACACCCAATTAATGTCTTTTCAGGCAAAAAGCAACAAGCTTCTCGCTTCGCTTCGCTCCACAATTGAAAGATTCCAAAAGACCAACGCGGCCAAGATTACCGCCCTCAAATATCTTGATCAGGGTCTTTTTTTCCTGAACTTTTTATCTCTCGGCTTAATCGGCCTATTGGTGTTCTTGCCGACGTTGAAAAGACTCGGCATCTATCTTCACCAGCTGGAGAACATGAATGAGGCGCTGGAGCTCAAGGTCTCGGAAAGAACCATGGAGCTCGAACAAAAAACCCATCAGCTTGTCCTTAGCAACAAAGAACTGCGTGAGCAGATCGATGAGCGGCTCCGGATCGAAAAGGAGCTTCGGCAAGCCAACACTTTCTTAGACTCCGTCATTGAAAATATCCCGGACATGCTTTTTATCAAGGACGCTGCCGAATTGCGGTTTGTGCGCTTCAACCGCGCGGGAGAGGAACTTTTGGGATACAAACGCGAAGGACTTTTAGGAAAAAACGATTATTCCTTCTTTCCTAAAAATGAGGCGGAATTTTTTATCGCAAAAGACAGGGAGGCTCTGCGTTCTCAAACACTGCTGGAGATCCAGGAGGAAACGATCCACACGCAAAAAAAAGGGGTGCGGATCCTCCATACAAAGAAAATCCCGATCCTGGACGCTCAGGGGAAATCCGTTTATCTGCTCGGGATCTCGGAAGATGTCACCGAACGTCTCCATTCTGAACAGCAGCTTCGCGGATTAACTATCGCCATGGAAAATGCGCTGGATGGTATTGCGCGTTTGGATCCTAACAGGAAATTCTTGAATGTTAACAAGTCCTACGCAAACATGATGGGGTATTCCCAGGACGAACTGGTGGGACTAAACAGCATGTCAATGCTCTGCCCTGAAGATGCTGACAAGGCGACGGCGGCTTTTGAGAAAATGAAAAAAGAAGGAAAGGCGGAAACTGAGGTCAAAGCCATTCGAAAAGATGGTTCTATTTTTCATAAATATATTGTCATGGTCAGGAGCGTAAGCAAAGACCAGCTTTTTGAAGGTTTTTACTGTTTTGCAAAAGACGTAACGGAACATAAATACCAGGAATCTCTCGAGATCAAGGCCGAACTGATCCAGATGGTGTCCCATGAGCTCCGTACACCGATTCACTCGGTAAAAGAAGGTTTGAGCATCGTGCTTGAAGGTCTTACGGGAGAGATCACCCCTGAACAAAAAGAAGTGTTGAATATCTCCAAGCGTTGTGTCGACCGGCTGGTTCGCCTTGTTAATGATGTGCTCGCATTTCATAAACTCGAGGCTGGTGTGGTTGAATTCCATATGAAAAAAGAGAATTTGACCGGGATCATTGAAGAGGTGGGAGCGTCCATGCGGCCCTTGGTGGAAAACAAGAATCTCTTTCTAAAGCTGGCGCTTCAAAAAGACCTTCCGATAGTCGAGCTTGATCGCGACAAGATCGTTCAGGTTCTTACAAATTTTTTACAGAACGCCATCAAGTTCACACTCCAGGGTGAGATCACGATCACATCTTCCGCGAACTCCCACGAAGTACGGATTTCAATCAAGGACACAGGGATCGGCATTCAAAAAAAAGACGTCCCGAAGCTTTTCAGAAAATTCGGGCAGCTCGAATCTGCCAAGCTCATCGCGCCGGGCGGCACGGGGTTGGGACTTGCCATCTCCAAAATGATCGTCGAGCAGCATCATGGAAAGATCGAGATAGAATCGGAATACAAGAAGGGTAGCGCTTTTTCGTTTACGCTCCCACTGGAACAGCCGAAACTCACCGGGCAACAACCTCGTTAAGGCATCATTTCAGCTTTTTGGGTTTTCAAAAAGCGGGTTTTAATCTTCGCGATGGATCCCCTGAACACCAGCGGCATTCAAAAGAACCGTAACGGCAGGACTTGTTTTTTCGGTGGAAGCTCGCCGGACACGAAGAAGAATTTTTGCTTCGCCGTTTGCGGGGATCCATTCCGGCTGAATGTTGAAGGCGGGTTCCTTTGTTTCAAATTGAACCACCTTTTCTTTTCGCCCGGCGCTCATCACTTCTATGTGATAGACCGTGCCCTCTTTTGAGGCAAAGCCGTGCTCCACTGTTAAATCTTTAAAAGATAATCTTTCGCCGGAAAATGAAAATTTGTCCAGCGGATTGGCACGAGAAAGCCAGTAACGAGCGATGATGTCGCGTCGTTCAATCAGGGTCTTGGCAATGGTGTCCGCGTCCTTCGCGTCACTGTATTGACCGGCCTTGACCATCGCCCGGATATCTTCATCGGAAAAGCTCATTAAAAGTTTTGCGGCCCAGGCCCCATCAGCACGTGTCACCCGCCGGAACGCTTCATAAGGAAATTCTGTTTTGTAACGGGCCGGGTCAAAAAGTTCGTTCGTAAAATAGCCTACGGCCGGAGACGTTGGGATCTTTTTGTCCGTCAGGCGCCATTTTTTTTGCCAGGGTTTCTCGCGGAATCCCAATGCCAGGACTGATTTGAAGGTTTCTTCGTAATCGATGGTATGCTCATAACCGAGCATCGGCTTTTTGGGACCTTCCTGCATCGAACCCAAAGCCCCGTTGAAGTCCGCGAGATAATGCTTCGTCACAATCTGACCGTTTTCTTCGATCGATATGTCCAGAGTGTTGCTTTCCCGGAGATCATAATGGTTAAGCCAAGCGGCAAAAATCCCCAACGCCCGTATCTCACGACGATCACGGTGATTCACAATATCCGTAGAATCGTTTTTCTTGCGGGATTCGAAACTGAAGGTCCCGTGATAATCCCCTTTCATGACTTTACACGTCGAGGCCCGATAAAGACCTTCATTGTTCTGAGGCAGGACCATCAGATATTCTTCAAACCGTTTTTGGCTCAACGTCTTATTAAAACCCGTGTCCTCCCAAGTGGTGGCTTCGGGAGCGACTTGAAACTGATCAGGCTTGATTGAAAGGATCGTGAACTGTGGTACGTTATAACCTAAAGCATAATAAAACCGGCTGGCAATAGTCTCAGCACCGGTTACGAGCTCCATATTCCCCTGAGGATCGAATTCCATAAGATATTCGTCCCCACGCGCGTCCTTGACCCAGAATCGAGGATAGATCCCTCGTTGTTCTGCCGCAATAACCTGCAAAGGTCTGCTCAGATAGGGTCCGGGAGTCTCTTGATATCCCTTTTCAAGAGCTTCTGGTGAGAGTCTCTCACGACCCTGACGGTTCGTGAAAAACCCGGAATCCGGAACTTCATCAAAAATATTCACATTTTGGGAAGGAGACGCTTTTCCAAAAAGTTTTCTTCCCCAACGCCCAAAATCCAGCTGATTGACGCCTTCGTAATAGAGGCTCTGGTCGAAAAGATCGCGGTAGAACGTAGTCTCATTTTGTTTGAATTTAATGCTTTCGTCGGCCAAGAGGATGGCCCCGGAACTCAGAATCCATCCCCAAAAGATTCCAAGCACTACTCCAAACCAGATTTTTTTACCATTCATTTTCTGTTTCATACCTTTGTCCATTTAAAACGCTATTTTATTATCCAGATAAAACCGCGTTCCTTCATTCCCGTGGGCAACAGAAAAAGCTAAAAGTGTGTTCTTGGTATAACTGAGATAAAAACCAGCCCCGTAAGATTCCCGGAAATACTTCATACATATCTTCCCGAAATCGTTAAAGATCTGCCCTTCATCCACAAAAAGAGCTGTATTTAGTTTGAATTCTTTATATTGCATTACCGTGTAACGGTATTCCAAATTAAGGAGCATGGCACCGTTACCATAAAAACGGTTGTAACCATAAGCCCGTGAGGTCTGGCTCCGCAAAGGAAAAGTCCCGGAACTGCCTAGTTTGACCATCTCAAAAAAAGGAACGTTCCCGTGATTGATTTCTTGATTGAATTCCGTAAAAAAGCGTGCCACAAAAATACGCCTTGGAGATGCCAGCTGAAAATATTTGGCAGCATCCAGAAGGTAGGTAAAATAACGCGCCGAGGAACTTCCGGTTCCGTCCGTAAATTTGAAAGAGAGCCGTTGATAACTTCCCTTGGTGGCCTGATCTTGACTGTCCCGCGTATCACGGTTCAAGACCATCTCATAATTTAAAAGATCCTCGCCGTTCAGACCCGGGATATTTTTACTCACAAAAGAATTTCGGATGTCTCCTAGCCCATCATAAGCCCGATTGGTGATCCCGACGCTCTTATAGGAAAAAACGCCGGACAGATCGATCGTCGGAGAAAAACTAAAACCCGCAACGGTCCCTACTTGGGTCGTTTTCATTTTATAGGAAGTGCCATCACCGCGGCTACTTTTAGGTCCGATCCCGTAAAAAAGCTCTTTTTCCCGGACATCGTATTGAAAAAATCCGCTGACATGCCCCCCGCCGAAAATCTGCTGCGCACCAAGTTCGGATCCTACCAGAAAAAAAGACTTCGGACCGTGAAGAATCGTGGTCGTTGCTATAAGATCAGGATATTTTTCTTTTTGTTTCGTAAGGGCCATGAGATTGAATTCGGCCCCGTAGAAAGGTATCAGGGTTGTTTCGGAACCTCCGAAAAGAGGCTTGACCCCTTCTTCCGTCGCGCGCTGGTAGAGCCATTTGGCTTTTTTGTCAAGTCGGTGCTCCTCCGTAAAAGCAAGCCCTTTATCCATGGGCCATTTGATCAGTTTAAACGGAAGTTCAATGAGACTGGAAATTGGATCTTTCAGAGATTTTGAAGTAAGAGGTTCTGTATAAACTGGGGCATAGAGGTCCTTTTGACCTTTTTCGCCGGCATAGACAGTCGCCACGAGGCCGAAAAAAAGGACCGAAAAAACACTGATTTTCCTCAACGATCTTAAGGCCATAATCTACGATTCCTTAAAAAATTCATACGAATTCGATGATGAGAATAGCTAATTAGAGTCTAATTTAAAAGTGTTTTTTTATGGCAAGCTGCCCAGAGCCACCAAGGCGATCCCGACCGCAATGAAAAGCGTCCCGAAAAAACGCATGCTGTCGATCTTTTCACCCAGAAAAACACGGGAGAGAACCAGGATAAGAATGTACTGCATGCTGCCGAGAACAAATACCACGCTCAAAGCTGCCTGGCTGAGTGCCACAAGCCAAAAAATAAGTCCGACCGCATGACAGGCTAGTCCCAACAAAATTTTAGGCTGGCAGATCACGCTTTTAAGGAAAATCCCGTAAGCCCCCCAACCCGCCCCCGGCGCGAGCGGTAAGACATTTGCTGTTTTTTTGAAGAACAGTTGTCCTGCGGAATTCCAGATCTCGGCCATGAGCACGCAAAGGATGGTCCAGATCATGGTGCCCAAGTCTCCTGTTTTTTTTCTTGAATGGCGACTTGGACTGTCATGATTACTTTTGGCTTTAAATTTATGAGAATCATGGCGTGGGCACCATGGGAGAAGCTTTTGATCTGCTCTTTGAAAGGATCAGGATTCCGAGAATAACACAGAAGATACCCGCGATTTCCATCATGGGTATTTTTTCATGTAAAAAAATAACCGCGGACAACGGAATGAGCGCATACGTGGTGCTCCCCAAGGGAACGGCCAAACTCAAATCGATCTTAGAAAGAATAATGATCCAGATGAAAAAATTGAGTGCGTATAGAATGATGCCAGCAATTACGAGCGGCGAACTTGCATTCTGCGTCACAAAAGAGAATAGATCATGAATATTCCAGGACACCATCGCCCCTCCCACAATCCCCTTCTTCATCAGGACCTGGGCCAGCGCATCGATCACATCATTTAGAAAAACCGCGAGAAATATCTTGGGGGTAACGCCACCGGCCTTACTCATGCTCTCTCCCGGATACACTTGAATGTTACATCAAAATTTTCCGGCCTCAAGCACCGGCACAGAAAATGAAAGAACGGGTTGATGAATTTATTGAGGTGCTTGGCGTAGACAAAAAGCCGGATGAACCCGAATCCCAAGCGTCTCTTGGCCTCATAGCCTGTATTACCCATTTCATAAACCGGGATCTTGTTTTCGATACACCATTTCATGAGATCGCGAAAGCGGGTGAAATAGAGATGAAGATCGTAGGCGAGGGCATAATCAAAGCCCAGATAGTAGTCGATCATCCTTTCGGCAGAAACAAAACAGAGCGCAAAAACCACAATGCGGCCGTCCAAACGCCACAAAAAATAACGGGTCTGGGTCGGCATATTGTCCGAGATGCGGCGGAAAAAATCTTTCGTCATGATCTCAAAGGACATCTCACCATGGCTGAGCAAGGTCTGCGTATAGAGGGCATAGACCTGATCCAGCTCATCTTCTGACAAACGTTCGCGGATTTCCATGGGAAGCAGAGCGGCGCGATCTATTTTCTTGAGTTTCCGTTTCAGTCCATCACGCGAAGCACGGTTGAGAGTTTTTACATACTCGTCAAAAGACCGGAACGGAACGGCCATGTCGGTCGAGGGCAGGCTTTCGAATTTATAATAGCCCTCGGCTTCAAGGGCATCCAACCATTCGCATTCCCGAAGACCGAAATCTTTGAATCCCAAAATCGATATTTTCCTGGATTTTGCCAGGACTTCCATGGCACCACTGATCATCTGTACTACCGCCGCGTGATCCTTGACGGCGCCAAATCTCCCCTGGCCCATCGGCAGTCCGCATACTAAGGCTTTTAATTCCATAAAATTCGGGAATTTTTTTTTAATCTTTAGAAGAACGGATTTGATCGGACCTTGAATTGTGGTATCGAGAGGATAATGCATTAAAAAACAAGGGGCAATGCCTACGAGTTCTTCGGCGTCGTAGACAAGAATATAATACCATTCGAATTGTTCGAGACTCGATTCTTGGAGAGTCTTGAAGAAAGAATAACTTTCGAGGACTTGCGGATAGACCCGGGACCATTCTTCGATGGAGATCTTCGTGATATCCGTGATGATCTTCGTGCGCAGCTTCTTATTTCCACAAAGCTGTTCTTCGGAAGCCGCTACGATCGTCCCAGCCGATGAACCGTCAGACATGGGTCGAGGTCTTCGCTAAAGACTTTTCTTGTTTCGCGCGCTCAAAGAATGCACAAACATCCCCGAGATCGCAGAATACGGTATGGGATTTTTTTTCTACTTCGAGGTGACTCGCGAGAGTGTCTTTAGCGAAAACAATGTCCGCTTCAAGCGCCGGGCAAACGTCCGAAAGACCGTCCCCAACATAGACCGTCGTTTTGTCCTTATACTTCAGAACGTGGATTTTCTTACAATGGGCACAGCGCCGGTGGCAATTCTTAGAATGGAAAGGAAATATGGGAATGAGCCGGTCTTTGTCGAATTTCAATTCGTTGGCAAAAACCTTGGCCTGACGGATCCCGTGATGACGCAGGATGTTTTCGATAATGAACGTGAAACTATCGCTCACGATCATAAAAGGGATCCGTTGATGATCCAGGATCCAGAGAAGTTTCAGGAAAAAAGGATCCAGGGGGATCTGTTTCACGTATTTCGCGAGATTCTCGCGGGTCACACGAACCGACTTCAGCTGCTCTTCGAGACATTGCCGCGACCCGATCTTCCCTTCCTTCCACGCTTCCTCACAGATCATCCATTTTTGGTCGATGGAGAATTTTCCGATCACGGCATCGAGGACATCCAAACTGGTGATCGTATTGTCAAAATCAAGGAAAACGACGACGGACTTACCTTTTTTCGCACCGGAGATCATGCGTCTTCTTCTTCCCCTTTAAACGCTCCGCCCGGCTCCACGCCCAAGATGCGGCAAAAAAATTCCTGCATCTTCAGCGCCACCTTTTTCCGCTCCTGGTCGGCCGTAATGCCATGGTACGAGTCATGCAGAAGCACGATCTCTTTCTGGACCGAAGCAACGTGATCGTGGATATACTGCGAATTCTTGACGCTGGTCATGTCGTCTTCAGAGGCCTGGATCAATTGAAGAGGGGTTCGGATCCGAGACATTTTTTTCATCAGGTCTCGGATCAGAAGATGCAACTCACAGAGAAGCGTCACCGGAAAATAAGGATAACCATATTGGATCGCTTCTGCGACGTCTGTCAGTGAAGCGTCTTTATAATATTCATGAACCTTGCTGCGAAGCTGTTCATTCTTAATCCCGTAAGGCGGCTCTTCTTTGAAATAAATAAAATAACGTATGGGTGTATAATACGCCAGTGGCAGCAGGCAGTGGCTCCAAGGGATGTTCCAACCATCGTAGAAAAGCGTCGGAGAAAGACAGGTTACTCCGGAGATCCGTTCCGGAAATTCTTCGGCCAATAAAAGGGCAAGTAACGCCCCCATGGAAAGACCCGCCACAAACACTTTTTGATCCGAAGGGATCCTTAGAAGCGATTCTTTGACTGATCGGTAAAACTCCTGCCACTTGGCCTTTTTCAAGATATGGAGCGGCTCTCCGTGAAGCGCAAGTCTTGGACAGAGGACCGAATAGCCCCTCCGGTAAAAGAAGTTGGCCAAACCCTTCATTTCATTCGGTGTCCCGGTCAGGCCATGGATCAGAAGGACCGTCGTCTGTGAGGGCTCGACCTTGTATTCCAATCCGTTCGTCAGAGTGGAAGGCGAAGGTTGCTGAGGTAAACGGAAACAAAATTTAACTGCCATAAGTCCTTATTTCTTGTTATTTCGTTTTCGCTCGAGTAATAAGTTGATCCAAAAGATGAACAGCACGGTCGATTTCTTCTTCTCGGATCTCGAGCGATGGAGCGAGCGTGATTACGTTCTTGTAATAACCTCCGATATCGAGCACAAGTCCCATCGTCTGTCCGTCCGCCTCAAGATTGCCCTCTAGGCCGAGTTGGAACATCCGATCGGCCAGTGCCCGGCTGGGCGTGATGCTGTCCTTTTCGCACATCTCCATGCGCATTGCAAGCCCGAGGCCATCAACGTCCCCGATCTCAGGATGTTTACGCTGGAGTTGACGCAAGCGCTCAAGAAAATAAGAACCTTTGGTCATTACCTTGGAACCAAAATCCTGTTCTCCGAGGATCTTCATGACTTCGAGGCCGGCCGCCGTGCCAAGCGTATTGGACGAAAAGGTCGAATGCGTGGAACCCGGGCCGAATTTTTCGGGCGAGATCAGGTCTTCCCGGGCCCAGATCCCCGAGATCGGATTCAGCCCGTTGGTCAGGGCTTTACCGAAGACCAGGATATCGGGCTGAACGTCAAAATGTTCGAGCGCCCACATTTTTCCGGTCCTGAAAAAACCCATCTGGATCTCATCGTCTACCACAAGGATGCTGTGATCATGGCATATTTTTGCAAGTCGTTTGAAATAATTCTTCGGCGGTATGATGTAACCGCCCGTTCCCTGGACTGCTTCGATAAAAAAGGCCCCGAATTCCGCGCGTTTTGTTTTGGGATTCCAGGTTCCCGTGTACTCGTGTTCGAATTTACGTTCAAACTCATGGATAAAATAATCTTCGGCGGCTTTAGGGTCACGCGGGAAAGGCGAACGGAACACATACGGAAAAGGAACAAATTCTGCCCGGTCACCAAATTCTCCATAGGCTTCCCGGTAACGGTAGGATGACGTGATCGCCGACGCAGCCAATGTTCGGCCATGGTAACCGCCTTCAAAGGCGAACATCCTGGAACGGCCGGTATTTTTGCGCACCAGTTTCAAAGCATCTTCCACAGCTTGAGAACCGCCTACATTAAAATGAACGCGTCCTTTCAGGCCAAAGCTTTTCTTGACGCTTTCTACAATACGTTCCGCCAATTCTATCTTTTCGCGATGAAGATACTGACAGGCCAATTGAGGGAGCTTATCGATCTGCCGTTTAAGGGCATCATTGACCCTGGGGTTGCCATAACCCAGATTCACAGCGGAGTACCACATTTGAAGGTCCAGATAGGGCTTATCCGTCATATCATAGAGATAACTTCCTTCACACCTCTCGAAGATCTTGGGACGTTCGGCATAATGGACGGTATCACCATAGGAACACGCCTGGCTTTCAGTAGCAAGAAGTGCTTCTTCGTCGTTTTTAAGAACTGCGGAAGAAGAATTTTGAGATTTTTTATTCACTTTAAACTCCTCCAAAGAAATTTACAAAATTTATACTATTGGGTCGTCAAGCCTGCATGCCGGTAGGACGCGAAATGATGAGTGCTTTTATACAGTAAATGGCGCATATTTTGCTCTTCTTTTACGTGATAATCAATAGGATTTGTCCTCTTTCTCAAAAGCATCAACGATCAAATTTATCTCGGGCGGCTCATCTTCTTTCCAAAGGACCGCGACAACATCAAATGCGACCGGGGTTTTCGCTAGTTTTTTTTCTTTCATGTACCATTGAGCGACCTTAAAAATCTTCTCTTGTTTTTGAAGGTTTACAGCCTCCTGCGGCATCCCGAACTGGTTGCTCGTACGCGTTTTAATCTCAATAAACGCAAGTCTTTCCTGCCGCCGGGCGATCACATCAATTTCGCCAAGTTTGCATTTGTAATTCTTTTCGAGGATCTCGTATCCTTTTTCCTTCAAGAACCTACAAGCTGCCAATTCGCCTCGATCACCCAGAGACAAGCGAAAAGGCCCGGGGTTGGGCGTCAGTCTCACGAAACCGCTCCGCCAAGAGCGGCGTTCATCTCTTTGCTCTTTTTTGACGGATGAAAAGCCAATGCCGCCTCCCGAACGGGGGCGAAGCTATGCCGGTGAACAGGAGAGGGTCCTTTTTCTTTGAGAGCTTGCATATGCTCGGCTGTTCCATAACCTTTGTGGTTGTGGAACCCGTAGGCAGGATAAAGTTCATGGAGCTTCCGCATCCAATGATCACGAAAGACTTTGGCTACGATTGAAGCTGCGGCAATACTTGCTGACTTTCCATCGCCGTGAATAATCCCTTTTTGCTCAAGGGCAAGGTCCAAGCGTATAGGTCCATCAATCAGAAGACTTGCGGGAGTGTGCGGAAGATTCAATACGGCCTTTTTCATGGCCAAACGTGTGGCTTGATAGATATTGAGCTCATCGATCTGTTTTTCGTCCGCGAATCCGATGCCGACGATCGAGGAGCGTGCGATCCGGACATAAAGTTTTTCACGACGCGCGGCACTTAGTTTTTTGGAATCATTGATTCCGGCGAGGGTCTCGGGCTTTAAAAGGATCACGGCTGCTGCGACCACAGGACCGGCCAAAGGACCGCGACCGGCCTCATCCACGCCGGCTAACCATCCCTTGCTCTCAGCAGAAATCTCCTCGCGGTCAAAAGCCAAAAGTTTCTCAAGGAGAAGTGTCTTGCGGGATACCTTTTCAGCAATCTCCATCGGGCCGGCGTCTGAAAAGGTGCTATTGATTTTTCAGGTAATACAGCTTTGCGCGGCGGACTTTGCCTTTCACGCTCACTGTGACCTTTTCCACATTCGGCGAATGAAGCGGAAAGATTTTTTCCACCTTATCCCCATAGCTTTCTTTGAGGACTGTGAAATTGGCGCGGATGCCTTTTCCTTTTTTGCGGATACAGACACCCTCGAAAAGCTGGGTGCGTGTTTTGTCGCCTTCTTTTACGCGGACGTGTACTTTGAGGGTATCGCCCACGCGGAATTCCGGTGTTTTTTTTGATTTAGCTTCTTTTTCAACAAAGTCCATTTTGCTCATTTTATGCCCCCGTTTGTGTAAATTATTTTAAAAGATCAGGTCTTTTTCGTCTTGTCACCTGCTCGGCTGTTTTTTTTCGCCAAGCATCCAGTTCTTTGTGATCCCCCGATACAAGCACATCGGGAACTTTCCATCCCCGGTATTCCCGAGGCCGTGTGTAATGAGGATGTTCCAGCCTCCCAGCCTGAAAACTTTCGTGTTTGATCGATTCCGCGTTCCCCAGAACGCCTGGCACGAGTCTTGTTACTGCCTCGATCAAGCAAAGGGCCGGGGCTTCACCACCCATTGTAATAAAATCGCCCACCGATATTTCCTGGTCGACAAGATGGTCTTTTACGCGTTGATCCACGCCTTCGTAATGCCCGGCGATCAAAACCAAATGTCTTTTTTTCGCGAGCTTTGAAGCTAACGACTGGCTCATCGGTTCACCCTGAGGATCCAGAAGCACAACCCATGCCTTTTTGCCGATCGCTTCTACACATTCAAAGATCGGTTCGGGCTTCATCACCATTCCTGCCCCGCCACCGAAAGGCTTATCATCCGCTGTTTTATGACGATCGTGCGTCCAATCGCGGAGGTTATGCGCCCGTATTTTGACAATCCCTCTCGCTTGCGCCTTTCCCAAAAGTGATTCTGCAAGCGGGCTCTTAAAAAAACCCGGAAAAAGTGTTACGACATCGATCAAAAGTGCCATGAATACCTTCTTTTCAGGAAAGAATTCAGGCGCTTTTTTTCGTCTTTTTCTTCTGACGGCGCACCAGGCTTTTTAGGGCGACGCTCATCTGCGCACCCTGCTTCACCCAGTAATCAAGGCGATCCTGCTTCACGACGAAAATATCTTCTTTGGGGAGAGCGTCATAATAGCCGATTTCCTCAATAAAGCGTCCGTCGCGCGGCATCTTCACATCGCTGACCACGATACGCCACTGAGGACGGTTCTTGCTGCCGAAACGTTTCATTCTTATTTTTACTGCCACATAGCCTCCTTTAAAGCTTCTTGATTAAACACTTAAGATCATTCTTTTTCCCTTCGGATGATCGCGCCGAGGGCCGTGAGTTTTTGTTCGAGGTTCTCATAACCCCGGTCCAGATGGTACACGCGCTGGACTTCCGTTGCACCTTCTGCGATCAGGCCCGCGAGCACAAGCGCCGCGCTGGCCCTGAGATCGGAGGCCATGACAGGCGCTCCGCTCAATTTTTTGACACCGTGTACAATGGCGCTCGGCCCCTCCAAAAACACCTTCGCGCCCATACGGCCGAGTTCGGGCACATGCATAAAACGGTTGGGATAGATTTTTTCAGTAATAACGCTGATCCCCGGCGTGATCGTCGCAAGCGCCATCGCCTGAGCCTGCAGATCCGTCGGAAATGCCGGATACGGCAGTGTTGTGATGTCGACAGGTTTCAGTCTTCCATTTTTTCTCACGCGTGCGGAGTTCTTGAATTTTTCGACGCGCACACCTGCTTGATGAAGTTTGTCGATCACGGCATTAAGATGGCTTGGCTCCATTTTTCGGACCAAAATATCCCCGCCCGTGATCGCCGCAGCGTAAAGAAATGTTCCCGCCTCGATCCGGTCCGGAATTACTTGATGCTCCGCACCGTGGAGCTTCCTGACACCTTCGATCTCGATACGGGGCGACCCTTCGCCCGTGACTTTCGCGCCCATTTTTCTTAAAAACTTCGCAAGATCCACGACTTCGGGCTCACAAGCTGCATTCTCGATCACGGTTCTCCCGGGCGCGAGTGTCGCCGCCATCATGACATTGTCCGTGGCCAACACTGAGGAGCCGTAACCGCCTCCGAGATAAATCTCAGAGCCGCGCAATTTCGTTTTGGCTTTAATCTTCACATAACCATGTTCGATATTGATTTCGGCATTCAATGCTTCAAGACCTTTTAAATGAAGGTCGATCGGCCTTGGTCCGATTGCGCAGCCGCCGGGGAGCGATACTTCCGCTTCTCCGAGTCGCGCTAAAAGCGGCCCAAGCACACAAACCGACGCGCGCATGGTTTTCACAAGCCTGTACGGCGCGAATGGTTTCAGATTCTTGCCCGGCTTCACTTTCAAAGAACCATTCTCAAGGATCGCCTTCGCACCAAGCGAACGAAGCAGCTTCACCATCGTATGCACATCCCAAAGCGATGGGACATTCGTAATAACGGATTCTTCTTCGCTGAGAAGCGCCGCCGCCATGATCGGCAGCACCGCGTTTTTGGACCCCGAAATATCGACTTCGCCCTTAAGCCGGTTACCGCCTTGAATAATAATTTTATCCATACAAAATTAAGAATGCCTCTGGGCCATTACGACCCGCTGAACCTGCAAATGGTCATTGAAACGCTGGATATTATCATAACCCGCGGTTTGAAGCCACTTTGAAACCTTGTCCGCCTGACCCTGCCCTACTTCGAAAGCGATCACCCCGCCGGGGGTTAAATGATCTTTGGCTTCGACAATGATCTTTCTGTAAAAATCCAACCCGTCTTTTCCGCCATCCAAAGCTTTTTTAGGCTCAAAATTAAGCTCTTCCTGAACCTTTTCCCAATCTTTTTCCGATAGATAAGGTGGATTCGAAACGATCAAATCCCATTTTTCATTCTGGGAGAACAGCTCAAACAAGTCGCCTTGAACCAGTTTTCCGCGATCTTCGAGCGCGTAATGCCCCAGGTTTTTCCGGGCTACTTCAAGCGCCTCTCCCGAGATATCAAGAAGCGTTCCTTGAGCATGCTTGAAGGCGCGCAGAATCGCGATAGCGATGGCTCCGGAACCTGTCCCAACATCTAAAAATGAAAAACCCATTTCGCCGGCTTTACCGAATGCTTTTAAAACCTGCTCGACCAGGATCTCGGTTTCAGGCCGCGGGACGAGACATCGTTCATCCACGTACAAAGTTTCTTGCCAGAAATCCGCCTCGTTTAAAAGATACGCGAGCGGAATTCTTCGAATCCTTTTTTCAAGGATCCTTAGGAGCTGTTCGCGAACGCCCGAAGAGATCAGTTCATGCCTTTCTAAATAGATCTCGGAACGTGAACACCCGAAAAGCTTCATCAGGATTCGTTCGCATTCTTCCTGTGCTTCTTCAATGCCTGCCTTCACAAGTTCCGCGCGCGCCAAGGCGATCAATTCAAGAAGTTCGCCGCCTTTCAGTTTTTTCGAGCAATTCATAGTGCCGTCAAAAGGCGGACCTTTTCATCTTCGCCAAGGGCTTCAACGACCGGGTCGAGCTTTCCATCCATAATCTGGTTCAGGCTGTAAAGCGTAAGACCTATCCGGTGATCCGTTACACGGTTGTCCGGATAATTATAAGTCCGGATCTTGCCTGAGCGGTCGCCTGAACCGATCTGTGCTTTGCGGTTCTTGGCAACCTCGGCCTCCTGCTGGGCCCGGCGGAAATCGAAGATCTTCGCGCGTAAAATGCGCATGGCCTTTGTTTTGTTTTTTTGCTGAGACCGTTCATCCTGGCACGCGACCACGAATCCTGTCGGCATATGGGTAATACGCACTGCGGATTCGGTTTTGTTCACATGCTGTCCGCCGGCTCCGGAGGCGCGATACACATCGATCCGGAGATCGACCGGATTGATCTCGATCTCTTCTTCCGCGACTTCGGGCAATACTGCTACCGTCACTGCCGAGGTATGGATGCGCCCGCTCGCCTCGGTCTTCGGCACACGCTGGACGCGATGGATCCCGCTTTCATACTTAAAATAGTTAAAAACATGATCTCCGGTCACGCCGAAAATAATTTCCTTGAACCCGCCGATCCCCGTGGGATTCAGATCCATTACCTCGACTTTTAAACCATGATTGCCGCAATACATGTTATACATACGAAAAAGATCCGCCGCAAAAAGTGCGGCCTCTTCCCCGCCGGTCCCCGCGCGGATCTCCACGATCACGTCCCGCGCCGCATCGGGCTGCATGTCTCTTAAAAAAAGCTCCTCGAGTTTGTTTTCCCGTTCTTTCTGCCCTTCTTCGAGAGTTTTTAATTCTTCGGAGATAAGGCTTTTCATAGCCTCATCGCCATGGCTATCGCCAAGACTGTGTTTCAATCCGGTGATTTCGCGTTCGATCTCCTTGTATTTTTCGAAAAACTCCATGATCGGCCTGAGCAGGGACATTTCCTTGCTCAGAGCCTGGAACTTGCTCCGGGCGGTATCGGGACTGACAAGCAAAGTCTCGATCTCGCGAAATCTTGCTTCTGTTTTTTCCAAACGTTCTCGGATTCTCATAGAATGGGGCCGCGAACCATGGGTCACAAACCATGAAAACATGGTCCGTGAATCCGCGGGACGAGCTTTTCTGTTTATTTTCCTTCCGCCTGAACCTTGGCCTTAAGGGCCTGGAGTTTTTCTTTCCGGGCATCCTCGGAAAACTTGAGTTTTACCGGCATCTTGGGCATGACCTTGGTCGATTTTTTGTTGACGGCCACGCGATCCTGGAATTTTTTCTTGAACCGGTCAATGCGTCCGGCGGTATCCAAGATCTTCTGCTTGCCCGTATAGAACGGATGACAGCTCGAACAGATGTCCACCTGGATCCGGGGCATCACGCTGCGCGTTTCGATCACATTGCCGCATGCACACTGGATGGTGGCTGGGCCGTATTTCGGATGAATTTCTTTTTTCATTTTGTTACTCCTTTGTTTTATTCATGCTGAGAAGAAAATCAGCATTGGATTTGGTTTTTTTAAGACGGTCAACCAGAAGCTCCATGGCTTCCGACGGGTTCAGTTCGTTCAGGACCTTGCGGAGGATCCACACCCGGTTGAGCTCTTCGGCGGGGATCAGAAGGTCCTCTTTACGCGTGTTGGATTTCTTCACGTCAATGGCCGGATAAATCCTCCGCTGGAAAAGATTGCGGTCCAGCTGCAGTTCCATATTGCCCGTACCTTTGAACTCTTCGAAAATGACCTCGTCCATACGCGATCCCGTATCCACGAGCGCGGTGGCAATGATCGTAATACTGCCGCCTTCTTCCACGTTACGGGCCGAACCAAAAAACCTTTTCGGCTTGTGGAGCGCGTTCGAATCCACGCCTCCTGAAAGGATCTTGCCGGAATGCGGCGCGACGGTATTGTAAGCACGCGCGAGACGCGTGATGCTGTCGAGAAGGATCACGACGTCGCGTTTGTGTTCAACCAGCCGTTTGGCTTTCTCGAGCACGATCTCCGCGACCTGGACATGCCGGTCCGCAGGCTCATCAAAGGTCGAGGCGATAACCTCTCCTTTTACAGAACGCTGCATGTCTGTCACTTCCTCCGGACGTTCGTCGATCAGGAGCACGATCAGATACGCATCCGGATGATTCGTTGTAATACTGTTGGCGATCTTTTGAAGAAGGATCGTTTTGCCGCTGTAGGGCTGCGCAACGATCATTCCGCGCTGACCGAATCCTATCGGCGCCAGAAGATCCATCACGCGCATTGAGACCTCTTCCTGCGTGGTTTCAAGCTGGATCCGCTGGTCCGGATAAAGCGGCGTAAGGTTGTCGAACGCGATCTTGTCCTTGGTACTGTCCGGCTCCTCAAAATTAATAAGCTCGACCTTGAGCAGGGCAAAATACCGCTCCCCTTCTTTCGGCGGACGGATCAGTCCTCCCACCACGTCCCCGGTCCTTAAATTGAACCGGCGGATCTGACTGGGACTTACATAGATATCGTCTGGCGATGGAAGGTAGTTGTAATTGGGAGAACGCAGGAAGCCGAACCCGTCCTCCAGGATCTCGA
>Ga0247841_10006226_pt1 | contig 18620 bp, 19 predicted proteins | sample LaCruzMarch2015__2_FD_192410 | JGI IMG/M metagenome (GOLD analysis project Ga0247841, IMG submission 192410) | Freshwater microbial communities from meromictic Lake La Cruz, Castile-La Mancha, Spain - LaCruzMarch2015_18m | ecosystem: Environmental > Aquatic > Freshwater > Lake | place: Spain... | reverse complement strand
TGCGTCAGGCCATCGGGATTCAGCAACTCCCTCCCAATCAGATTGTCATCGGACTTTCGCTGTTTCTGACCTTTTTTGTTATGGCCCCCACATATGAAAAGATCCATACCAATGCGCTTTCACCGTATATGGAAAATAAAATAGGATATGAAGAATTTCTCTCAAAGTCATCTAAAGAGATAAGCACCTTTATGCTGAGATATACAAAAGACAAGGATTTAGCGCTGTTTATGAATATGGCGGGATTGAAAAGACCGAAGGGCGACACCGAAATCCCGCTTCGCATACTGGTACCTGCATTTGCGATTGGTGAATTGAAACGGGCATTCCAGATAGGATTTCTCCTTTACATTCCCTTTCTTGTCATCGATATGGTAGTGGCAAGTGTGCTTTTAGCGGCCGGAATGATGATGCTCCCGCCAATTTTTGTTTCTTTACCGTTCAAGATCATGCTCTTTGTCCTTGTGGACGGGTGGAACCTGCTAATAAGTTCATTAATGAAGGGGTTTTATTGATGAATGATTCAGCATTCAGTGTTCAGCGTATAGCGTATAGCTTAATAAAGCGGAGAGCGGAGAGCGGAGAGCTAAGTCAGGTTCAAAGGTCAAGGTTTTCTCGATTTTCAATTCATAATGCTACATTTCTATTAAACCGGAGGTTTTTATGAGCCAGGATTTAATTGTTCAGATTTTTCGGGAGGTTATTAAAACAACACTTCTCGTAATGGCCCCGGCATTGCTGGCGTCGATCATCGTGGGACTGCTGGTCAGCATTTTTCAGGCGGCAACACAGATACACGAGATGACACTGGTATTTGTTCCCAAGATACTTGCCATTGCCGCCTGCATGATAATCCTGTTCCCGTGGATGCTGAATATCCTCGTTGCGTATACGACCAATCTACTGACCAATATCCCTATGTATGTGAGATAAATGCTTAACAGCCTCGGCGCCGACGGACTTAAGTTTATTGTAATATTTTTCAGGGTAGCTTCGGTACTCTGGTTTTTGCCCATCTTTTCATTGAGATCTGTTCCATTGCCATACAAAATCGGGTTTTCCCTCAGTATCTCACTTCTGCTCTTCGACGCGGTCACTATAAATATTGCCCTGAACAGCGACCCCTACTTCCTGACAATACTGATCCTGAAAGAGATCTTTATCGGACTGACCATAGGCTTTTTCGTAACGACACTCTTTACTGTCGTCTATGCGGCCGGTGAGGTTGCCGCCATACAGACCGGTTTTTCCTTTGCCCGCGTCATAGACCCCTTCACCATGACCCAGCAATCTGTCCTGGAACAATTCCTAAATATGCTTACCATTATGGTCTTTTTCGCAATAGATGCCCACCACATTCTCATTAAAGGGATTTTATCAAGTTTCAGGGAATTGCCTGTGGGCACGCTGACGCTCAACGAAACCTTGATGAACCATATCGTCGGGCTGACGAGCAAGATATTTTCCGTAGGGCTCAAAATTGGTGCTCCGATCATTGTGACCCTTTTTGTTATTGAGATTTCTCTTGGCCTGCTATCCAAACTGATCCCGCAGGTCAATGTTTTTGTTGAGGGGATGCCGATAAAAATCCTGGTAACGATGATGATCCTTGCCTTTTCTCTCAGCGCCATTGTGCCCAACGTCGCAGCAATCTTCAGGGGCATGGATACGGAGATTTTAAGGATCATGAGGCTTATGGTGTAGATATGGCAGGGGAATCATTTCAGGAAAAGACAGAACAGCCTACCGATAAGCGGCTTGAAGAGTCCAGGAAAAAGGGTCAGGTAGCCCAGTCAAAGGAATTGTCAGCCTGTCTTATCATCCTGTTCGCGTCGATATTCCTCTACTTTTCCATGTCTCAGGGATTCAGCGAGATGTTCAAGGTCTACACAAGTTATGTAAGAAGCATTGATCTTGATGTGAACATCTCCAATATCCAGGGCATCCTGTCCTTCGGCCTCTTTAAGTGGCTCAAACTTGTTTTGCCGGTTTTCGGACTCGTTTTCGCGCTTTCCATATTCGGGAATGTTGTCCAGACAGGGTTCATGTGGAGTTCCGAAGCAATGCAGGTCAAGCTGGAATCCCTCAACCCCGTTGAAGGCATCAAAAAACTCTTTTCAAAAAAATCAGCTGTTGAAGTCTTAAAATCCGTCATCAAGATTGGTATCTTAACCTATATTGCCTATACCCTCATTATTAAGGAACTCCCGACCATGCTTTCCTTGTCTTCACAGAACATTAGATCGATCATTGAATATTGCGGAAAGACTGTATTTTCTCTTGCCGTTAAGGTAAGCATCATCATGCTCTTCGTTGCCGGACTGGATTTCTTCTACCAGAAATGGCAGCACAAAAAAGATCTCATGATGACCCAGCAGGAAGTCAAAGAGGAGTCAAAAGAGAGAGAGGGCAACCCTCAGATAAAATCGAGGATACGGAGCCTCCAAAGGGATATGTCGAGGAGAAGGATGATTGATGACGTAAAAAGGGCAGATGTAATAGTTACCAACCCGACAACGTTTGCCGTTGCTCTCTCATATAAAATTGGTGAAATGGCTGCGCCTATTGTCGTGGCAAAGGGCGCAGGCTTTGTGGCAGAGAGGATAAAAGAAGTGGCAAGCCGTCACGGGATTCCTTTAATGGAGAACAAACCCCTTGCACGGGGACTTTTTTATTCTGTAAAAATTGGAAGCTACATTCCTGAACAGTTTTACATCATCGTTGCTGAACTTCTTGCAGAGGTGTACAGGAAGAAGAACAGAGTGGGGTTGTAAATGAACAGCACCTTTAAGGCTATAAAAGATAAAAGTGACATCCTCGTTGCGATAAGTGTTGTTTTTGTCGTACTTATCATGATTGTCCCCCTCAACAGTTTCTTTATAGACATCTTCCTTACCCTGAGCATATCCATTTCACTCATCATACTCTTCATCGGCATGTATATTCAGAAGCCCCTCGATTTTTCTGTTTTCCCCTCCGTACTGCTCATTACCACCCTCTTCAGGCTTTCTCTGAACATTGCATCCACACGGCTGATACTGGTTCAAGGTGATGCGGGCGCCCATGCTGCAGGAAAGATTATCCAGGCCTTTGGAACATTTATTGTCGGCGGTAATTTTGTTGTCGGAGCAGTGGTCTTCCTGATCCTTGTCATTATCAACTTTGTTGTCATTACGAAAGGTGCAGGCAGGGTTGCAGAAGTGGCCGCACGGTTTACCCTCGATGCTATGCCCGGCAAGCAGATGAGCATAGATGCCGACCTGAACGCAGGACTTATCAGCGATACGGATGCGCGGAAGAGGAGAGAGCAGGTTGAGATGGAGGCCGATTTTTATGGCGCCATGGATGGTGCAAGCAAGTTTGTAAGAGGCGATGCTATTGCGGGCATCATCATGATATTTATCAATATTATAGGCGGGTTGATTATTGGAGTAGTCCAGAAAGGAATGTCTGTCGATGATGCAATAACCATATATAGCATCCTTACCATAGGTGATGGTCTTGTCAGTCAGGTTCCCGCCCTCCTGACATCAACCGCCGCGGGCATCATCGTCACAAGGGCGGCAAGCAACTCGAATCTCGGAACGGATATCGTCAACCAGTTATACAAGCAGCCCAAGGCCATGGTGCTGGCTTCGGTTGTCATTTTATGCATCGGAATGATTCCCGGTATCCCTCTCATGCCTTTTCTGATCCTTTCTTCTTTTACCTTCGGCACGAGCTATTTGATGAACAAGAACAATGAGGAAGAGATTGCAAATCTTCTTCCAGATGTTGCTCCTGCTGCTGCAGAGGAACGGGAAGTTGTACAGCCCCTGGAAATTATCGAACTGGAGATCGGGTATGGGCTTATTCCCATTGTGGATGCAGAACAGAGTGGGGAACTCCTCGATAAATTAAAGGCAATGCGCAAACAGATTGCAATAGAGCTTGGTATTGTAGTTCCGCCGATGAAATTACGGGACAACCTCCAGTTGAAGGCGAGTGAGTACGTTATTCTCCTTAAAGGCATTGAGATGGGCAGGGGAGAACTGCTTCTCGGGCATGTCATGGCTATGGGTCCAGAGGAAAAACAGAAAACGATGGAGGGCATCCCTGTAAAAGAACCTGTCTTTAATCTTGATGCAATCTGGATAAAAGAAAAAGACGGGGAAAAGTATGTTGCAGAGGGCTTCACAGTTGTGGACCATCCAACAGTCATTGCTACACACTTGACAGAAATCGTCCGCAACAATGCCCACGAGCTTACTACAAGACAGGAGACGCAGAAACTTGTGGAAACCATATCTTCAACACATCAAAAGGTTATAGAAGAACTCGCGCAGGCCCAGGTAAATACAGGCATTATACAGAAGGTTCTGCAAAACCTGCTCAGGGAGCAGGTATCGATCCGGGACCTCGTGTCTATACTCGAAGCTATTGCCGATATAGCATTCACAACGAGGGATCCTGATACCATAACAGAATATATCAGGCAGCGCATGTCAAGAAGTATCATAAAGCCATATATTGTTGATGGGGTTTTGAATATCCTGATTATTGATAAAACAGTTGAAGAAACCATTATCAACAGCTTGCAGCCCCAGGACCAGGGGGGTCTATTCTCCTTTGACCTCACATTCAGCCAGCGTTTTGTAGAAAGCCTGGGCAACGAGGTAAAAAAGGCGATCCTGCAGAATATGCAGCCGGTTCTACTAGTTCATCCGTTGATTAGATTGAAATTAAGAAGGTTTCTTGAAAGATATATCCAAGGCATTACAGTGATTTCACATAATGGGATCCCCCCGCAAATCAAGATTCAAACGTTAGGGGTTGTAAGGATATCATGAAAGTTAAGACCTATGTTTTTGATGATGTGAAAAAGGGCATTGATATTTTAAAGAGTGAATATGGTCCTGATACCATTATCATTGACGTCAAGGAAAACATCAAAAGCGGTTCTAATATGACTTGTGAAATCTCAGTGGCTGTTGAAGACGGTTCCCAGCCTGGCAGATACGACCCCGACAGGACGAGGGAAAAGACTGAAGATATATGGAACTGTACAACAAAATTGCTTCTGGATAAAATCACGCTGCTTGAGTCAGAGATTATCACGGACAGGCTGAAATCCTACCCCTTGCCGCTGAGGTTCATTTACGGCAAGATGGTTGAAAACGGTTTTAATGCACGGCTCGCTATGGCCATTATCTCGGAAGTATACAGTAATATCGGCGAATTGGCAAAAGAAACAATTAAGGCCAACTATTTTCTGAAAGACCTCCTGGGAGAGAAAATTAAAATAAGCGAAATTACGAATACAGACGATTCCTTTGTTTTGCTGGGTCCGGCCGGCGCAGGAAAAACGCAGACAGCAAAAAAACTCGCTGTAATGCACTCTGCGCTGGGGAAATCGGTCTCAATAGTCGCATATGATTCCGTGAACAGCGAAAGTTGCAATGAATTAAAAACCTTTTCAGAAGATGCTGGAATACCATTTTCGTTTACCGCTCAAGTTGACGAACTATGCTCTATGCTTGAGAAAGACAGGAGAAAGAAGATTATTGATATTCCCGGCCGCGTAATTCTTCAAAAAGCTATTGTTGAAAAATTAAAAGACGTGAAGCGAATCGTACTCCTGCCTGCAGGGGCGAGAGATGAAAAGATAAGAAACTATTTCAATCAGTTTAGCGATTTAAATACTGCAGAGCTTATATTCACCAAGCTCGACGACGAGGAGGCGCTAGGCCACGTGTGTCATAACCTTATCATGTTAGGACAACCTGTCTGCTGCTTTACTGCCGGTGCAAATATTAGAGATATTGTCATGCCGAGTAAGGAGCTGTTTTATAAAATTCTTTTTGAGGGTAATAAATGGAAAAGAGAAGAAGAAAAACAATTGCAATAACAAGCGGAAAGGGCGGGGTTGGCAAATCATCCATAGTTACGAATATGGCATATATTTTAGGGGCCAACAAGGAGTCAACGTACATCGTTGACGCTGATTTGTCCCTTGGTAATATCGACATCTTTTTTGGTATGTCTCCCAAATTCAACATTAACGATTTGATAGAGGGCAGAAAAACTATTAATGAAATCATTGTTGAAGGTCCCTATGGTATCAAAATTATTCCTGCGACGTCAGGGATAGTCGAACTTTCAAGTCTTACCGATGAACAAAGAAATATCTTGTTATCATCACTGCAGGAATTAGCAGAGTATGATTTTCTGCTGGTTGATACCCCGGCGGGGATATCATCCAACGTCATCTATTTTAACTCAATCAGCGAAAATATCTTTATCGTAGTAACGCCTGATCCTGCAAGCATTACCGATTCCTATGCAGTAATTAAAGTCTTGCACAACAAAACAGGGAGAAGGGATTTTAATATTATCGTGAACATGGTGAAAGATGAGACAGAGGCTTTAAGTATCTATAAGAAGTTGCTGGCAGTTTCGGATCAATTTCTAAACGTTTACCTGGATTATATAGGTTATATTCCGATTGATGCAAATGTACGCCACGCAACTAAAAAACAGAAATTGTGGGTGGAGCATTATCCGGATACACAAGCTACAAAGGCACTCATAAAAATTTGTAATAAGCTGGTATCTTGAATGGCAAAGTGGGCATACCCTTCATCCTCTTATAGGGGGGAAAATGAAAGAGAAAAGACAATCGAGGAATTTCTCCCTGTAATAAAGCATCTTGCATATAAAATATCTAAGGACTTTGAAGATCATACCACCACCGACGACCTTATTGCTTCGGGGATAACCGGACTGCTTGAAGCTATAGAAAAATATGATGCGAACAGAGGGGTAAAGCTGAAAACATTTGCATACCTCAGGATAAGAGGTGCAATGATAGATGAATTAAGGGCAAAGGACTGGTTTTCAAGAAATGCACGGTCTAAGTCAAAAAAGATAGAAGAGGTAATCAGGAAACTCGTGATCAGACTTGGAAGGCACCCTGAAGAAGAAGAAATAGCTCAAGAGCTAAATATCAGCCTGGAAGAATACCTGTCATTAATAAAAGATTTTAAGAATCTCTCTGTCCTGAGTCTTGATGAAATATACGAGAGTGTTGGCGAAGGCAGAGAAAATATCATCGGATATGTAACGGATGAAACTAATGATCCGAGCGCACATGCGGAATTTCATGAAATAGAGGGGATACTTGCGAAAGAAATAGAGAAACTTCCAGAAAAGCAAAAAACGGTTTTGAGCCTTTATTACTATGAAGATATGAATATGAAAGAAATTGCAGCGGCTATGGATATTACTGAAGCAAGGGTCAGCCAGATTCGTTCACAGGCAATACTGAATTTGAGATCAGTAACAAAAAAACAACTTTCACGCTAAAGTTCTACATGGATAGTTCGATAATATTTTGGATAGTAATGTATGGATTATGACGACATAGTAATGGAAAGATTAAATAAGGTCGACCTTCTACCTACCTTTTCAAATATCGTTGGGGAGATATTGAATGTTATCGATGACCCCATGAGCTCTGCTTCAGATATTGCAAAACATATGGATCCATCTATGGTTGGGGAGGTTTTAAGGATAGCCGGCAGTGCCTACTTCAGCACAGGCGGTTCAAGAAAAATTTCTTCTATCGAACATGCCATAGCAATGATAGGTTACGAACAGCTTTCCCATATAGTGCTCCAGATGCCTTTTCTCACACTGACAGATAAAGATGACAAAATATTTGATGTAAAAGGGTTTTTCAACCATTCGACATTATGTGGTGTGCTGTCAAAAACTATAAGTTCATCAGCCTTTCTTGGAAATCCTAATGAGGTCTATATAAGCGGCATAATGCACGATATTGGAATTATTGTAATCTATCGCTTTTTTCAAGATGAATGGAGAAGGATAATCTCATTAATGGAAAACGAGAACAAGTCGAGGCTCGATGCAGAGCGGGAGGTTTTTTCTTTTGATCATGGTTTTGTAGGTGCCATGCTTTTAGATATCTGGCATATACCAAAATCCGTAACAGACGGAGTCAGGTATCACCATTGTCCTGAAAAGGCCGAAGAAAACAAGGAGAATGTGGCAGCCACGTATCTCGGGAATCTTCTGTCGCGACAGATTGATTTGAAAAATGACATAGGTAGTTTTATCAATTTCATGATGTTCCATAGGGACTTTATAGAGAATATAGCTCAATTCAGACGTGCATTATCGTCGAGTGAAGAGATTGAACTATTCCAGATGATATACAATGCCTTAAGAAATACAGACAATTTATTAAAAGGAACTGAAAATGGCAGCGAAGATTAAAGTTCTTGTGGTGGACGACTCGGCTTTTATGAGGAGTATGATCACGAAGATGCTTGAAAGCGATAGTGAAATTGAGGTGGTTGGCACGGCAAGGAATGGACAGGAGGCTATCGAGAGGGTTGAAGCATTGAAGCCGGACGTTGTAACACTGGATATTGAAATGCCTGTAATGAATGGTATCGAAGCGCTAAGGCACATAATGAATAATAACCCGCTTCCAGTGATTATGTTTAGCTCGCTTACCGGGGAAGGTGCTGAGATTACCCTTGAAGCCTTGAATATTGGTGCTTCGGACTTTATAGCAAAGGATTTTTCAAATTTTTCCATAAAGATATCAGGAAAGGAAAGCGAATTAATTAATAAAATAAAAACAGTGGCAAAGAAAAAAACAATGTATTTACTGAGGAGGATCACGCTTCATAGAAAACCAATCACAATGAATAGTCCAAAAAGGATGAAGCATGGTGTTCTCGCTATTGGCGCGTCAACAGGCGGTCCACCTGCAATAGAGCACATTCTCTCAAGTATTCCTGGCGATTTTCCAGTACCCATAGTGATTGCACAACACATGCCAAAGCTATTCACAAAATCCTTTGCGCAGAGGTTAAACAATAACTCTAAAATTGAAGTAAAAGAGGCAGAAAACGGAGAAGCACTTAAGATTGGAACTGCCTTGATTGCGCCCGGCGATTCTCACATGGGTATCAGGAGAAGGAACCATGAGGTAGTTGTAGAGTTTATTAATGATGCAAAATATGTTTACAGACCTTCTGTTGACCTTCTTTTTAGTTCTACTGCACAGGCATATGGTGCAGAGTCGGTTTGCGTCATATTAACAGGTATGGGTAATGACGGATTCGTCGGAATAAAGGAAATAAAATCAAAAAACGGCTACGTTATTGCGCAGGACGAAGAAACATGTGTTGTATACGGGATGCCTAGGGCGGTGGTAAATGCGCAACTGGCCGATGCTGTACTACCCATTGATAAGATAGCTGAAGCGATAATCAAAAACTTGTAAGGAAAGGGCCTATGAAGAAACAGGAAAACGGACAGACAAGTAAAAGGAAGATAACACGCCTTATCAAGGCGTTGAAGGAGGGGGACAGTTTTGACAAAGAAAAGGCCATAGAAACCCTGGTTACTTTTCCTGACAAAACAGTCATCGAGCAGGTTATCCCTCTCCTGGACAGCAGCGTTACCCAGGCACGGATGTCCGCATGGGAGGTGTTGAAAAAGGTTGGACATCACAACATTGAAGCAGTAGCTGCCCTCCTTGATCATGAGAGCGAAGACATAAGGGTATATGCAGCGGAAATCCTCGGAGCACTTAAGGTGAAAAGCACATTACCTCAATTAATAAAAAAGATCCACGATGAAAGCCCTAACGTAAGAAATATCGTATGTATTGCTCTCGGGGGTTTTAATGACGAAGCTGCTGTAGATGCACTTCTGGAGGCATTACATGATGATGACTGGATAGTATTTTCTGCAATAGAAGCCTTGGGGAAAACGGGCAATGAAAGGGCGGTTAAGCCATTGCTTGCTGTATTTAAAGGCGGGAGTGAAGAGGTCTCGCTGGCAGCCTGTGAGGGGCTTATGGGGTTTAACGATGAAAAAATAAAAAATGAAATATTCGATATCCTGAAAAAGTGGGAGCCCGAAAAGAGAAGTGTCTTTATTGATATCATTCTGAATAAGGTCGACGATGAGACATTTGAAAACATGAAAGGGAGGATGGGCGAAGAGGTCTTCGAACACCTTTTTAACAGTGTGAGGAATAACACGAGGAAACCGGTGAGTCTCGTGCGGCTTTTGGCGCACTTCAGACGGACAGAAACCTGTGACGTGATTCTTGATGTTTTGAATTCCGTGAATCCTGACGACGAAGAATATGCTGAAGTGTTAAATATCTTTGCCGATTTGAGCGATGTATGGAAAGATCGCATTGCATGCTATGTGGAGCAGAACGAGGGCTATGCGATGCCCGTGATTGAGAGCTGTAAAATTGCAGGGGTAAAAATTGCTGAGGCCCTGCTGCTGAAAATATTTTTTGCAACTTCCATGGAAGTAAAACGTAAGATCATAAAAAATCTACCCGTTCTTTTAGAAGGGGGTGGTCTTTCCTTAATCAAGGAAGCGGTAAAGGATCATGACGGCCATGTAAGGGCTGATGCGCTTACAGTAATAGGGGCAATGTCATTGATGGTAATGAAAGATGAAGTTGTTGCGGCAGCGCAGAAGGACTTTCTTGATGTACGGATACATGCACTGAAGGCCCTCATGAGACTCGATTTTGAAAATGGGTTGGAACTTGTCAGGACCTTTGTGAATAACGGTTCCGATGATGATAAGAGGCTATATCTTGCGGTGGCGAAACTTGGTGATGCTGACAACAATTTTTCTTTTGCTGTAAAACTCTTATCCGATAAGGATGATAAGATTCGAAGGGCTGCTATCGGTGTAATCGGTCATTTCCTTGACGATGAGAGATATATGGCCATTCTTGTGAAGATGTTAACGGATGAAAATATTCCCCATGAAGTATTAAAAGTGATAAGGGAGAGGAAACTTATCATATTCAAAGATCGTTTACAGGAGATTTTCCAGGATACTGACAAGGAATTGTGGACAAGGTACTATGCCTTATCAGCCTTAAGCACCTTTGAAGATGCTTCCCTCTTTGATACTTTTGTAAATGGGCTGAAAGACGACAACAACATCATAAAAATTGCCTGTATAAAGGCTTTGGCGGATTTGAATGATGCGAGGGCGCTTGAACACGTCTATCCTTTTGCTCAAAGTGACGATGACGATGTAAAGTCTACGGCAGAATTTGTCATAGGAAGACTCGAGGGTTTTTAGAAAGAGGGTCAAAATGCTTACAAAAGAGAGTTTTATCTTACTGAGAGACTTTGTATATGAAAAGACAGGCATATTCTTTGCCGAGAACAAAACCTACCTGGTGGAGAGCAGGCTGACGAACAGACTGAGTGAGCTCGGTTTTAGCACCTATGAAGACTACTATTATTTTCTGAAATACGGAGGCGAAAAGTCAAAGTCGGAAATGCTCAGCCTCTTCGATGCGGTGACTACAAATGAAACGAGCTTTTTCAGGAACCCTCCTCAGATTGATGCGTTCAAAGTAATAATGCAGAAACATTGCTTCGACGTTAAAGGTACGGGTGCCCCGTTAAGGATCTGGAGCGCTGCCTCATCTACAGGAGAAGAGGCCTATACACTGGTCATCGTTCTCCTTGAAATGATGGAAAAGCTGAAGAAGAACATCCATTTTACGGTTGTTGCGACGGATATAAGCCCTAAAGTCCTGGAATCTGCCAGGAAGGCGGTATTCGGTTCATACAGCGTGAGAAATATAGATGAAGCCATACGCAAAAAATATTTTGTCGAAGAGGGAGGGGCTTTCAAGCTGAAAGATGTTGTGAAGAAATACGTTAAATTCGATTTTATGAATCTGATGGATGTTAACGCATACAAGATGTACAGGCAGATGGACGTCATCTTTTGTAGGAATGTTCTTATCTATTTTGACGACAAGATGAAGAAAAAGGTTATCGATAACATGTATGAGTGTCTGAAATTGCCGGGATTCCTTACCATCGGTCACGCCGAGTCTCTCCATAACCTTTCAAGGGCATTTAAACCGATGGTTTTTCCCGGGACAATTACATATCAAAAAGGATAACATTATGAAAACAGTAATGATCATTGATGACTCACCGACGATACGAAAATTGTTAACCTATGTGTTAAAAAAACAGGATTATATCATTGCAGAAGCAGAAGACGGAATAGATGCTATGGAAAAATTGAGCCATGTTCAGGCGGACATCATCATAGTAGATCTCAATATGCCAAACATGGACGGCATAGAATTCGCGAAAAGCCTGAGGAGCAATTACTATTACATGGATACGCCGATTATCATGCTGACGACAACAAAGGATGACGAGTTGAAAAGACAGGCCCTGGAAGCCGGTGTCAACCTGTTTTTAAATAAACCTATCCAGCCGAATATACTGTTATATAAAGTTCAAAGCCTTTTGATGGGGGAGGAAGTAAACAATGGGAAATGAATTTTTGCAAGACGACGAAATGAAGGAGATAATCAACGATTTTATCGTTGAGTCGAGCGAGCTGATTGAAAATGCTATCCAGGATGTTGTTGAGATTGAACAGAACCAGAACGATGAGACTATCAACAGCATTTTCAGGGCGGTCCATACAATAAAAGGGACTTCGAGTTTCCTGGGGTTTAGTGTTTTATCGAATCTTGCCCATAGGGCCGAAGACTTGCTTGGCATGATAAGAAAGGGAGAAATAAGTATTGATAAGGAGATAACTGATACCCTGCTTGAAGCAATGGACCTGACGAGAACCTTGATAGAAGAAATAAAGGAACACGGCGCAGAAAAACAGGATACCAGCATAATCTTGAGTAAATTGGAAGCCTTGAGCAAACCCGAAAAAAAGATGCTCGGTGAAATCCTTATTGAAGAGAAGATTATCACAAAAAAGGAGCTTGAAAATGTTCTTGATAAACAAAAAGAAGACAAAAGCAAGAAGTTAGGTGAAATTGTTGTTGAAGAGAAGCTTATTACCGACAAACAATTAGACGGTATCCTGTCTAAACAGAAGGTTCATAAAGATGATCAAACAGTACGGATAGACGTTAAGAAGCTTGATGAACTTATGAATCTTGTAGGTGAACTTGTGCTTGGAAGAAACAGGCTGATAATGGTCAAAAATATGGCAAAAAGGGACTCAAGCACGAACAGTACGCTTGATAATCTTGAAGATGTAACAAATTACCTTGAAGTTATTACAAACGAACTCCAGCTCTCAATAATGAAGGCGCGGCTTGTTCCCATGAGCAAACTGTTTAATAAAGTCCCGAGACTTGTAAGGGATTTATGTAATACGTTTACAAAGGAGATCGACTTAAAAATAACCGGAGAAGAAACAGAACTTGACAGGTCTTTGATAGAAATGCTGCACGATCCTTTGACGCATATCATCAGGAACTCTGTGGATCACGGTATTGAAACACCGGAAGAACGCAAGAAAAAGGGCAAACCGGGAAAGGGGCTTTTAGCGATCAGTGCCTATAATGAAGGAAACCATGTTGTTATAGACATAAAGGATGACGGGAAAGGTATCAACCTTGAGGCGCTTAAAGGAAAGGTTATCGAGAAAGGTTTTATGAATGAATCTGAATTGAAAGATTTGACAGAAAAAGAAATTATGAATTTGGTTTTCATCCCCGGTCTCAGTACTGCCAAGAAGGTAAGCAGTGTTTCGGGGAGAGGCGTTGGAATGGACGTGGTAAAAACGAATATAGAAAAGATGAATGGCCAGGCTTACATTGATTCTAAACAAGATGAATGGACAAAGCTTTCCATTAAGCTTCCACTTACCCTTGCAATCATGGGTGCATTGATGGTTGAGATAGGAAAAGAATTTTATGCAATACCTCTGAGCAACGTTATTGAGTTGGTAAAATTGAAGAAAGAATCCATCAAATCTGTAAATAAAAACGAGGTGTTGATGTTGAGGGATACAATTATTCCTATCGTGGATGTGTCAAAGGTTATGTCGATTGGTGTTAATGGCAGCGACGGCGGATACCTTGTCATCTGCAAAATCGGCGATAAAATAGTAGGTGTTAAGGTTAGTTCGGTGATAGGGCAAGAGGAGATAGTAATAAAGCCCCTTGGCGAATTCATGGGAAACATAAACGGGATATGCGGCGCTACGATAAGCGGTGATGGTAAGGTTATTTTGATTCTTGATATACCGGCAATGATAAACAGCGGTTATATACATAAAATCCACAAAAAAATGGAAGAAGGATATGAAGACCAGGCCTTGGCATTGCAACAGTAAACAGGCATAACTTAAATATTCTTTATCTGCCGATCTTTTTTCCGAAAAATTTAAGTAAAATAAAAAATAGCCGAAAATATAAAGTAAGAGGAGGTGCCGCATGAATGACGATGCAATATTGCAACTTGTTACCTTTAAGCTGGAAAATGACGAGTTTGGTGTTGATATTTTGAAAGTTCAGGAAATCAACAGGATGATGAACATAACAAGAATACCTAATACGCCGAGCTTTACCGAAGGTGTTATCAATCTGAGGGGGAAAATTATTCCCATTATTGATTTGAGAAAAAAACTTGGTTTTGAGAGTAAAACATATGACAAGGCAACAAGGATTATTGTGATAGAACTGGACGGTATCGTGCTTGGATTCGTTGTGGATTCCGTATCAGAGGTTCTAAGGATACCCAGAAATACTATTGAACCCCCTCCGTCGATTATTGGCGGTGTTGAGTCTGATTACATCGAAGGAGTTGGTAAACTGGAAGACAGACTTTTAATCCTCCTTGAACTGGAAAAGGTTTTTACTAATTCTGAACGGAAAGGGATTGAAAAAATAAACCTTAATTAAGGCGTTTTGTATTTTGCATTGTTATGGCATTTATGTTGCTGGCAGAGGTTATATATGAATGAGTTGTTCGACAGGAACCTTCTTCCTCAAATCAAGGGGATAGATCAAAAGTTATCTATCTCGAAACAGCAGGTCCAGCTAAAAAGGCAGGTAGCGGGAGAACAAAAACATGAGGGTCATCAGCATACGCCGAAGAAATCTGTGGCGCCGTCAAAAAATAAAAAATCAGAAGATACGAACGAACATCATATTGTTGATATTGTAGTGTGAAAAAAATACCTACCCTGGAAAATTTTTCCCACCATTAACCTTTACTTATGCCCCCTCAAACACACCCTTAAATGCAGGATTAGTGATTGATGATTAGAGGGTTAGAAGTTTAGAGGGTTAGCTAATCATCCATACATCCATCCTTCCAATCATCTGAACTCCTTTACCCTTACGCCACTTGCAATGACTGTTTGCGAAATCTTTATTGTCATTGCTAACAAGTGAGCCGAAGCTCTGGAACAATCTTAAGCAGTGCAGCTTTACCCGGAATTATTGCACATGATGGCACATTTATTGCAACTATACAGGGTATGAGGTCATTATGCTGAAGGGGATACACAGAACACTGGCAGGCAAAAATGCAACTGAAAAACGGATGGAATTGGTTGTGCATAATATCGCCAATGCGTTAACGCCGGGGTTCAAGATAGCCAGGCCGCTATTGGCAGGCAGGATAAAGGATGAGGCTGTTCAGCCAAACGATAATCAGGCCAGCGTTCCTGCTTCACAAATCAATTATGTTGATGGCTCTTTCTTAGATACACAAATAGATTTTACTGAAGCCCCACTTATAGAAAGTGGCAGTACACTGGATCTTGGTATCAAAGGGGATGGTTTTTTTGTTGTTTCAGTGAATGGCAAAAATATGTATACAAGAAATGGTCAATTCACATTAAACAACGAAAAGACGCTTGTCACGCTTGACGGCAGCCCTGTTATGGGAGATGGCGGAGCAATAACAATAGATGGAAAGGATATTAAAATTGAGAATGACGGTACAATTTATATTGACAAAAGGGTTGTAGACAAAATAAAGGTCGTTACTTTTGAAGATAAAAAGGGCTTGAAAAGCTTCGGAAAAAGCTTATTTACCAACACAAATCCGAATAGCTTTGAAACAGCCCCTGAAAAATATTCTGTAAAACAAGGTCATTATGAAGCCTCAAACGTTAATATAGTAAAAGAAATGGTAGAAATGATGTCCACCCTGCGTGCCTACGAATCGTACAGCAAGGTTGACGGGTTTTTTGCTGACATGATTAGCAAATTGATCAATATAGGAAGAGTTTAGGAGGTAAGTCATGATAAGGGCGCTGTGGACTGCTGGAACAGGAATGGTTGTACAACAACAAAATCTCGATGTTATCGCTAACAATATTGCGAATGTTAATACAACCGGCTTCAAAAAAAGTCGGGCAGACTTTCAGGACCTCATGTATCAAACACTGAGGCTGCAAGGCACAAAAACTGAAGGGGGCGGCCAGATACCTACGGGTATCCAGGTCGGGCATGGCGCAATGCTGGCGGCTGTTCAAAAGGTATTTATGCAGGGCGATTTCCAGGAAACGCAGAACGAGCTTGATCTGGCAATTGAAGGGGCCGGGTTTTTAACGATTATTACCCCCTCGGGAGAAAAGGCTTATACAAGGTCAGGTTCACTAAAAAGGGATTCAGATGGAAAGATCGTTACCGCGGAAGGATACCCGATTGAACCAACCATTACCATACCGAACAATGCGATTTCCGTGTCGACAGGAACAGACGGGATAGTTTCCGTAAAACTGCCGAATCAGTCTGCACCGCAGCAGATCGGTACAATACAATTAGCCTCATTTCCGAACTCGGCAGGTTTGAAGTCAACGGGGAAAAACCTTTATACGGAAACGGACGCTAGTGGTGCCCCTGTCACAGGCAATCCTGGTGTGAACGGCCTTGGTACGCTGCTTCAGGGTTTTCTTGAGATGTCAAATGTGAATGTAATGCAGGAAATGATAAACCTGATTGTCGGTCAGAGGGCCTATGAAGTTAACTCAAAGGCGATCCAGGCGGCGGACGAAATGCTTCAGATGGCAAATAACATAAAAAGGTAAAAAGGTGATACCGTGAAATGTGAAAAGCTAAATGTGAAAACAGGAAAACAGGAAAGCACGAGAATGAGATTTGCTCTATATATATTGCTATTCACTATTCACTATTCACTATTCACCTTTTCACCTGTTTTTGCAGCAGAGCAGTTTACAGTCGAGGCGAAGGTAACCAGTTTTATAAAACAGTTCTATAGCGAGAAAGGGGATATTTATATAAAGTTTAATAATAACACTGAGGTGCTGAAGGATAAGGCGAAGGTAAGCCATATTAATTTTGCTAAAGTGCCGGATTCGAATGGAGATGGGCTCTGCACGATAGAAATAGAAGATAAACGAGGGGTTAAGAAGAATATTTATGTGTCTTTCAGGGCTTTAAACAAGAAGAGACTCTATACCTTAAAACAAAATCTGAAAAAAGGCGACATCGTTACCGCCAGAGATATTGCGAATAAAGAAGTATTCTTGAGCGAAGACAAAGGAAACTATCCGTCGGAGATACAGGATGTTATTGGCAAGGTTATTAAAAAAGATATGAATGCAGGCACAGTCTTCACAAACGATATGATCGAAGACAATTATGTTATCAAGAAGAACGAGATTGTAAGCATTGTGGCGCAAAGCAAAAGACTTTCTGTAGAAACCAAAGGCAGGGCTGAAGAGAAAGGAAGAATTGGTGACACCATAAGAGTCAAAAATATGACTTCTCAAAAAGAGATTCTGGGTAAAATAACAGGAAGCGGTGTTGTGAATGTTGGCATGTAACGGAGGCAGGAGGTTATGATAAACTTAACGCTCACACAGGGAACGATGCCCGTTGTCACTGGATCGTGGCATCCACGCTCCGGAATTGTTAAGCGGTTATTTTCAATATCTTGTTTATTGATTCTGACACTGCCGTGCGGATGCAATACAACAGAGTATACAAGCCGGATCAGGAACGAACCATTTAACATAAATAACACCTTCAAGCAAGTCCCGCAAGAAAAGGTAAGCAAGAATAATAATACAGGAACGGTCTGGCCCGGAGAAAGGAATACAAACAACTTCTTTTCAGACAACAGGGCGGCCAGGGTGGGCGATGTGATAACGATAAAGGTTGCAGAGGCAACTGCGGCTAATGAAGGGGCAACGACCGATTTAAAGAGGACTGGTGCTAACGTAAACATCGGTGTGCCGAACTTTTTCGGTATGGAAACAAATAATTTTCCTTCAAGCATAAACCCGGCACAGATGGTTACCACAACGGTCAAAAATGACTTCAAGGGTGAAGGTACAACTTCGAGAAATGGTAATTTTGCTGCTACACTTGCAGCAAAGGTTGTCGAAGTTATGCCGAACGGAAATCTTGCTGTTGAAGGAAAAAGGGAGATTTCAGTTAATAATGAGAGAAAAGAGATGCTGTTCCAGGGAGTAGTGAGACCTAAAGATATCGCTGCCGACAATTCTGTTTTTTCGACCCAGGTGGCCGATGCAAAAGTCATTATGACAGGAATTGGTGTTGTAGGCGAAAAACAATCACCTGGTTGGCTTGCCAGGTTATTTGATGTTTTCTGGCCGTTTTAAGAGGACAGTGAGTATGGAGCAGAGAGCGATGAGAAAAGAGAAGGGAGCAGGGAGCAGAGCGCAAAAGAATAAAACAGGTTCAAGGTTTTTTAACTCGAAACAGTTTTGCTGTCTGCTGTCTATTGGCTGTTGTCTTTTTTTACTTTTTGCGTTGACAGTGCAGTCGT
>Ga0247841_10006224_pt1 | contig 18630 bp, 10 predicted proteins | sample LaCruzMarch2015__2_FD_192410 | JGI IMG/M metagenome (GOLD analysis project Ga0247841, IMG submission 192410) | Freshwater microbial communities from meromictic Lake La Cruz, Castile-La Mancha, Spain - LaCruzMarch2015_18m | ecosystem: Environmental > Aquatic > Freshwater > Lake | place: Spain... | reverse complement strand
TCACCCGCGCCCATGGTACTGCAGGGGCAACCCTGTGGAAGAGTAGGTCACCGCCATCTCCCTCGCCTGACTGTTTTCTTTTATGCTCCTTCTACGTCAAACTCATGACATCAGCATCCTACTTTGTATAAAATAATCCTTGCCTATAAACTTCACCTGTTAATAATAGCACCTCTGAAAAAGTAATCCAATAAATAAGATATAGATGGAGGAAAGGATGGCGAGCAAAAGTAGCGCCGAATATTATGGAAGTCTCAAAGAGATTTCCCCAATCCGTGCAATTGCCGAAACCTTGGTAAACAACAACAAGGTCAGAAAAGTGACTTTGGTGGAAGTTTATGAATTGGCAAAGAAGCAGTCCGGGGTCTCTGTGACAGACATGCTGATTTACCCGCAATATGCGAAGCAGCATGGACTACCCGAGGGTGCAAAAGTCCTGAATGACTGTCATGGCAAAATTGTGGGAAGAACAGCCAAGGCAAGAAGATTCTACAACCGTTTGACCGACTCTCAAAAGACCAAAGTCGAAGGTGATTTCCGTGAAGCTGTCTATCAAATGCAGCAGTATCCGCTGATTAAAGCTGAGGCAGTGATTGGTCTCGACTCTGATTTGATGCTCAAGGCAACCTTTATTGCCCCTGAGACTGATGCAGTCAATATGTTTAACTGGTTACTCAATTTTGCCCCTTACGAGCAATACGCAGAGCAGTATGAAAAGAGTGCTAAACTCCCGATTCTGGATATTATCCTGATAGCCTTTAATGAATGGACATGTGATGACCCCTTTTATAACAATGTGGGAGCACCGCAACTTGCCTTAATTGACGAAGTTCACAACGTAAATATTTGCTTTGGGATGCGTTATTTTGGAGAAAGAAAGAAAAACACTCTGACCTTAGCCTGGACGGCAGGCATGAAAATCGGAATGGCAGCCTGCCATGCCGGAATCAAAGAGATTGATTTCACCACGTGTGACGACAAGAACTACCATAAATTTGGCAAACGCTCGATTGCCTTTTACGGATTATCCGGGACGGGAAAATCTTCGCACACCAATAATCCCGATAATGGCGGAACTCTACCCAAAGGCTTTTCCAAAGTCGTTTTACATGACGATGCCTTTCAGATTGATTTGAAAAACATGGTTTGCAGAGCCTGGGAACCAACCCTGTTTGACAAAACAGACAGCCGGGAAGTCGGGCATCCGGATTGGAAATATTGTCTGGCTTTGATGAACCACATGCAGCTCAATATTGACGGAAAGAACTGGCCCGTTGGGCTTGATATCCGCAATTCCAATGGTCGAGCTTTGCTTGACAGGGATTTGCTGGGCAAACATGTAAACAAGTGCAGTTTCCCCAAAGCTCTGGTCTGGTTGATGAAAGACACGGTTTTGCCCCCTGTGATAAAAGTTACTGACAAATATCTTGCGATAGCTTTGGGAGCAGCTCTGATGACCCAACGCAACAAAGCTGAGAATGTCCCTGAAGAGGAGCTAAAAAAGCTGGTGTTTGAGCCTTTTGCCAATCCATTCCGAGTCTATGAACTGCATAAAGATGTGGTAGCATTTATCAATGTCGTGGAATCCGGCGCAGAAGTTTACAGCTTCAATTCCAAAGGCTATTGGAAAGAATCTGACGAAGTGCTGGAAAAAATACCCCTCCAAACCTCACTAACTCTGCAGACAGCGATTTTGACAGAACAGCTGGAATGGGAAGAATGGAAGACTGTTCCCGGCACAATGATACCGACGCAAGACTCAATTGACAAGCTGCTTCCCGGCTATTATGACAAATATAATCCTGCAACCAGAAAGAACTTATCCGAGTATCTGGAAACATTGAAAGACCGCTTCAGACAAAGAACTGATTTTCTGAATGAATCCGATGTGAAAGAAAAACCCGAGCTGCTTGCGAAAGTAGTGAACTCCCTCAAAGTTATTCTCTGATAACATGTATGATGTTGAAGGCTGCTTAGTTTAGCAGCCTTCAATTTTTATTAACAAGCTTTATTACTATGAATCTGATCCATAAGTTTAGAAGGAAACCCGTTATGAAGAATGCCATAATTGTTCTTTGCGTTGCCTGCCTGATGTTGTTTGCCTGCGAAAAGTCAACCAAGGCTTTAGACCCTGCCGCAACGCCTACTTTTTTGCCTTTAGCCGGCACTTATTATTCCACTCAGTCAATCCATATAAACTGCTCTACTAATGGTGCAACAATCAGATACACCTTGGATGGAACAGACCCGAACCAAACCTCCGAGATATATAGCAACCCAATCGGGATAACGGGGAACATAGTAATCAAAGCCATTGCCTACAAGACTAAAATGAAAGCCAGCCCCATTGCCACAGCTGCTTACAATTTTGATGTCGCCAATTTGTATTTTGCTCCTGCAGCAGGGACATATTTAACTCCTCAAACAGTTACTATAGCGTCATCCACGACAGGCACAATAGTGCATTATACCACGGATGGAACAGAGCCAACTGAGTCTTCTCCGACATATTCAACGCCTTTGACGATTGATGGGCTTACAATTCTGAAAGCGAGGGGATATGTTGCAGGCTGGACTCCAAGTGAAACAATTTCAGCTACTTATGTCTTCGATGTAACCGCTCCCACTTTTAGTATAGCAGATGGACTTTTTTATAACTCATTTGAGATATCTATAAATACCCCGACCGACGGAGCCGCCATCCGCTACACTACAAATAACACAGACCCAACCGAAACCTCAGCATTATACACTGACCCGATAACCATATCTTCAAGTACTATCGTCAAAGCCAAGGCTTACAAAACTAACTGGAATGCAAGCACGGTTGCAACCGCAAACTATGAGCTCAAAGTTACTTCTCCACAGTTTCTTCCATTGCCGGGGACTTATTATCAGTCCCAGACTGTCTCAATTACTACCACAACTCCAAACGCCACGATTCATTATACAACAGATGGTTCGGAACCGACTACAGATGATAATGTTTATTCCGCGCCGGTAGCGCTTTCCGTTATCACAACTTTGCGAGCCAGAGCTTTTAGAACCGGTTGGACTAACAGCAATATATCTCAGGGCAGCTACAACTTTTATGTAAACACTCCGACTTTTGACCCTCCAGCCGGACAATATACAGAAGGGCAGACAGTCACAATATCCTGCGCAACTCCTGCTGCGGATATTCGTTACACCACAAACGGTGCAGACCCGACCTCAGTTTCAACTCTGTATTCGTCTCCGCTGTCTGTGACTTCAACTACTACTGTTAAAGCAAAAGCTTTCAAGACCGGTCAGAATTCCAGCCAGGTAGCCTCAGCAACATATAATATCAATCAGGTTCAGACGCTCCCAACTCCCACTTTTAATCCTCCGGAAGGAATTTACAGTTCCATTCAAAGTGTTGCAATTTCTTGTGCAACCAGCGGAACCACAATCAGATATACTATGGATAACAGTGAGCCGACTCCTGCATCAATGCTATACACAGTTCCAGTCACGATTGGAGAGACGACAACTCTGAAAGCTAAAGCATATAAAACAGGCTGGTTTGATAGCCCGACTGCAACCGGTTCTTATGGCATCAATTTCAATTCTACCCAGATGATAAATATCCCCGGGGGCACCTTTGATATGGGCAGAACCAGCGGCACGGGAGAAGCTGATGAACTGCCCGTGCACTCCGTTACTTTATCCGCTTATTCCATAGGTAAATACGAAGTCATCCAGAGCGACTGGATTGCTGTGATGGGTGACAATCCGGCGTTCTTTAATGAAGATTTATACCGACCCGTCGAAGGTGTGAATTGGTATGCTGTATTGGTCTATTGCAACAAACGCAGCATAGACAGTGGTTTAACTCCGGTTTATAGTATTGGAGGCTCCACCAATCCTGATAATTGGGGTGCTATTCCGACCGCCATAAATGCAACCTGGAGTGCTGCCACCTGCAATTTATCTGCAAATGGCTACAGATTGCCCACGGAAGCTGAATGGGAATATGCAGCGCGGGGAGCAAGTAATACCCCCGATTATGTTTATGCAGGAACCAATAATATCAATGAAGCAGCCTGGTATCAATCCAATTCCGTCGGAACGACTCATCCAGTCGGGCAGTTACTTGGAAACGGACTTGGTCTTTTTGATATGAGTGGCAATGTTAATGAATGGTGTTGGGATTGGTATGAAAGCAGCTATTATAGCTCGAGTCCTGCCAATAATCCGACCGGTCCGGTCAGTGGTTCCTATAAAGTGATTCGGAGCGGTTGCTGGGAAAATTTTGTTAGTGTTTATTGCCGGGTTGTGAGCAGGGATGCCAGTTATCCGCACATAACAGTAAACACCATCGGGTTTAGGGTCGCAAGAACTACAAACTAATAGAAGCAATTCCCATAGTCCGGGTTTTGTACCACTTGAAAAAAGGGGTCAGATTGGAAAGGTTATTGCTTCATTTACACCTATAGAGACAAGGTTATTTGCATAGCCTTTTGCTGATTTTGTTGTGAAGTAGTGTAGCATTCCAATGCTACTACTTACGTAGGTTTGGAAACCTACGCTACATTATTTTGTTTTGCAAACCGGTTATGCAAGTCGGGTATGTTCTAAAGGGAGTTCTTATGATTAGACGAATGCTATTGTTTTGTATTGTATGTTTGGTTTTGTTTGCTTGTGATAAATCAACTGAGCCAACTTATAAAATTCCGCCACCCACATTTTCTCCGGCAGCCGGCACCTATTTTTCCACTCAGGCAGTGCAAATAAATAGTTCCATCGGCAGTGCTAAAATCTATTACACTTTGGATGGAACAGACCCCACTTCGAGTTCTACTCTATACAGTACTCCCATCGGGATATCCGGGGCAACTGTCATCAAAGCCAAAGCCTATAAAGCCAAAATGAAAGCCAGCGAAATTGCCAGCGCATCATATTCTTTTGACGTAGCCACGATGTATTTTGCTCCCTTGGGAGGGACGTATATCACACCTGTCTCAGTCAGAATCTTTCCTGCTTCCGCCGGCACAATAATTCATTATACTACTGATGGGACAGAGCCAACCGAGTCTTCTCCTGTATATGCCGATTCAATCTATGTGAATGGTATTACAACAATAAAAGCGAAAGGCTATATTGCCGGCTGGAACCCTTGTGCAACTGTAACGGCAGCTTACAATTTTAATGTGACACAGCCCACTTTCAGCCAGGCAGAAGGTATTATCTACAATTCTTTTGACCTGACAATTGCAACCCCGACTACCGGCGCAAATGTGCACTATACCACAGACGGCAGTGAACCTTCTGAAGCATCAGCACTCTATACTGCCCCAATCAACATTTCGGCAAGCAAAACAGTCAAAGCCAAAGCCTATTTGAACAACTGGAATGCCAGCGGGACTGCAACTGCAACTTATTCTTTAAAAGTTATTGCTCCAGGATTCAGTCCTTTGCCGGGAAACTATAATACCACTCAGGATGTGGTAATTACCTGCGCTACTCCTGAAGCAAAAATCTATTACACTACAGATGGTTCAGAACCGGTTCAGAGTTCGACTGTTTACACTTCTCCGGTCGCAATCTCTACGATTACATCTCTGAAAGCACGTGCCTATAGAACAGGCTGGACAACCAGTAATGTTTCTACCGGTAATTACAATTTTATTGTTTACACACCGGCTCTTGACCCGCCTTCAGGGCAGTATTCAGGAGCACAAACGGTTACAATTACCTGTGCCACTGAAGGTGCTGAAATCAGATACACTACCAACAGCACAGACCCCATTGCGACTTCTGCTTTATACACAACTCCATTAAATGTTTCTGCCAATGTAACCTTGAAAGCCAAAGGCTTCAAAACAGGCATGAATTCGAGCCAGACTGTCACGGGAGTTTATCAGATAACTAATGTTGTAGCCACCCCTACTTTTAATCCTCCGGAAGGAGTATATTTCGAACCGCAGGAAATCGCTATTGAGTGTGCTACCACAGATGCGGAAATCAGATACACTCTTGACGGCAGCGAGCCGAATTCCGGTTCAGATTTATTTACTGACCCGATTCCCATTGATACTTACACAGAAATTAAAGCCAAAGCTTATAAATCAGGCTGGACGACCAGCCTGACTGCCACCGCAATTTTCCAATTCGACACCTATAACCAGATTGTAGCCTGGGGCAGCAACACATATAATCAATGCAATGTGCCTCCCGGAACGGATTTTGCCCAAATTGAAGCAGGAATGTACCATATTATCGGGCTCAGGACAGACGGCTCATTGGTTGCCTGGGGCAGAAATAACTATGGACAGTGCAATTATCCTGCCGGCAATAATTATGTGGCAATCTCAGCCGGTGACAATCACAGTCTTGCTCTCAGGACAGATGGCTCGATTGTAGCCTGGGGCAGAAACGACAGCCTGCAATGCGAAATTCCGGCTGACAGTTTGGGTTACGTATATACGGCAATTTCTGCCGGGGCGTATCACAGTCTGGCGTTAAAATCTGACAGCACATTGGTAGCCTGGGGTGACAATTCCAGCGGGCAATGCGATGTTCCTGAAGGCGACACCTTTACTAAGATTTCAGCCGGAGCCAATCATAATCTGGCGCTCAGAGCAAACGGCACCATGGTTGCCTGGGGTAATAATGACAACGGACAAATCAACGCTCCCACCGGCAATAATTACTCTGATATTGCAGCCGGAGACCAGCATAGCGTTGCCAAGCGGACTACCGGCTCACTAATCGCCTGGGGTAGCAATAGTTCAGGACAAACCAATGCACCGACAGGAACCAGTTTTACCAAGACATCTGCCGGGTATCGGCACAATCTTGCCCTGAAACAGGATGGCTCTGTAGTTACCTGGGGATATAGCGGTGGAGGTTTGGAAAATGTGCCGGCAACCACTACTTATATTGATATAGCGGCGGGCAGAGATTTCAGTGTTGTGCTCAAATCAACTCCCGAATCCTACCGGAGAACGAAATTGAAAGCTCTGAAACCCAGATTCAAACTGAAATAATTTATAAACTGATTTGAATATTAAAAGGCTGCCCTTAACCAGGCAGCCTTTGTTTTTATAGCTGGGTTATGATTTGCTTCATTTCCTCAAAGGCTGCTTTTTCTGCTTCTTTGGCAAGGAACAGACTGTCTGTGGCACTTTCTATGGTTTCAGAATCATAAGCAGCTTGCTGAGGAGGCATGGGAAAGAGTTTTGCCACTTTTTGCAAAGACCAACTAATCACGTCATAATGCTCAATCAGGTTGGCAAGGGTATGGGTTTTCAATTTCCCGGCAGCTTCTTTCAGAAATTCATGTGCCATCAATCTGCACTCAGCCCAGACCGCTGAATTATATGCCAATCCAAATGGATTCAGGTTTTCGGATTGCAGTGCTTTTATCCAGACGTCATAAGCCTTGATGCCATTTGAGTAGAGCGGATATGTCCATTCTTTTTTATGTTTGCTGAATGCCAGCGCAAAGGTGAAAGCGTCTTTGAGAGTCTTGTTTATATCGGCTGAAGTCTCTTCCTGATTAGCGCTAAACAAACTCACAACTCCGATGTCAGTTTTTCCCAAAGTGTCCCACTTTCTGGCTTGCGGTTTGCCCTGACAATCGTAATATAGATAGTTGGCATCATCATATCCATAAACAATGTGGTATTCAGGAATGCCCATCTCCCAGCCCATAGTCGGCATATCATTATCTATTGCCATACAAGTCATTTCCCAGGCTGCTTTTTGTTTCTTGGCAAAATCAGGGTCATTTTTATCAAAGATGGTTCCATACAGGCTCATACCCAGATTTTGTGCCAGAGATGCCATAGGCTTATCAGAAAAAGCGGTCGGACCACTCGGACAAAGGTCTGCAGTGATATTCAAAATAAAAGCATATCCGGTAGCGCCAAATATCCAGGCTGCCGAATGTTCAAGTTTGTAATAATCACTGATAGCTTTTAAGCAGGCAATATAGCTTGTCCACATCGACGGTACCTTGATTAAATTTTGCAGTTTTTTCATATCCTCATTCCTCTCTAATGTCAAAGAACTGATTTTCTTGTAACCAGCATTTTACGTCAATATATTTGTGCCGAGTACATCTCGCTTTCATGTATTTTTAGCAGCAATAAGGCATGAGCAATTCCGTCAGGACGGAACTATGTAACTCGGTACGTTAGTGCCGTGAGAGATGGCAAGAGATATAAAGTCCTTTAGGACGGCATTATGTAATCAGATACGGCAGAGCCATAATAAGTGTCACCCCTGCGGGGTTCTAATTTTCGGAGTGATGTCTTTCCCTGCACTAACGTACAGGGTTACAAAGTATCGTCCTTCCGGACTCAGGCGGTTGACAAACCTCGGAGAGGTGCAGGCTGTTGACAAACCCCGATTTCACAATCGAGTGCCATCGGCACGGTATTTCAAATAGAAATAAGCATCCTCACGAAAGTCGAATCCCGTAGGGATGGCACATTGCATCGTCTCGCCATAAATGATATAAGCAATCCGGAATATATGCCGTCCCGATGGGACTCATACCGGGTTGGAGGTGTCTTTTCTATCTGAAATACCGTCCCGATGGGACTATGTGTATGCAAATGACTTTGACTAAAGTGTAATAGTATCTGAATCGACACGATTGTCACGTATAGCGCGGTGTAGTTCTGCATTTATGCAGGTTTTTCAAGATTTAAAGCGCGTTAATGTAATACAAACCTGCATAAATGCACTGAAAATTCAAAGACAATCCCTTTTTATCCTTCAGGGTCAAGCGTAAGTCATGCGTAATATTATTACGCTTGACTTACGCTTGATGCTGAGAAGAAAGTAGCCCATTCTTTAGAATGGAACGGGAAAATCAAGAAATAGTAGTGACTATATAAAAGCAACAAATAAGCAAACTGAAGACTGAAAAAAAAAGCCGCGCTAATCATAACACGGCTAAGATTGGAAATTTATTTTATCTTGCTATCAAAGATAGAAGAAAGCAAGATGTAGAGCAGCATGCCGATGCTGCTAAACAAGAAGAAAACAAGATGTAGAGCAGCATGCCGATGCTGCTGAACAGCAAAACCAAGATAGCTAAATCCGGGCAAACTACTCAGCAGTTATTTGCTTTACCTGCTGCAAAGGGGTTTTTGGCTTTCTTTATTTCAGGTTGCTTTTTCTCTTCTGTTTTGTAATTGCTTTCGTGGGGAATGATGCAGAGAAACTTCATAATACCTTTGCCGGAATTCTTGAATTGGTGCATTTTATTGGGGTCAATGTAGATGGCGTCATCAGCTTTGAAAGCATAATCGTTGCCTTCAAAAACGAGGATTCCTTCACCTTCGAGGCAATAGACTTCGTGCTCCCAGGCATGTTTATGATAGGGCGTGTGACCGCCTGCAGCCACTTCAAACATGCGCAGGGCAAAATTGGGAGCGCCGTCCTTTTCTGCAATCAGCCAGCGGATTTGGGTTCCGGCAGCACCTTCCACATTGACTGGCTGCAATTCCACCTGATTAAAATGAGCGAGTTTCATGATTCCTCCTGTCTTCTAAATAAAAAAATACGGACACAACTTTTTGATTGCATCCGTATTATGTCAATACTGAATATTATCTTTTCTTCTTCATGTCTTTGGCAGCCAGAGTTTGCAGAGATGCTTTGTCCTGTTTTGTTATGCGATAATAATCGATAACCAGGTTACTGGCAACAAAGATGGAAGAATATGTGCCGAACATCAAGCCCAAGACCATGGCAAAAGCAAAATCATGAATGACGGGACCGCCAAAGAAGTAAATTGCCAATGCAGCAATCAATGTAGTCCCGGCAGTGATGGTAGTTCTGCTCAAGGTTTTGTTCATGGCATTATTAAAAACAACTTCGTAGGGGTCTTTGCGGTAAATCCTCAGGTCTTCACGAATACGGTCATAAATCACAATGGTGTCATTGATGGAATAACCGACAATGGTGAGCAGAGCGGCAATCACCTGAATAGTCATTTCCTTGCCTGTGAGAGCAAAGATACCTACGATGACAAACACATCATGGAAAATAGCCAGAATGGCAGATATGCCGAAAGTGAGCTCAAACCTGACCCAGACATAAATAATCATCAGAAACATGGATAGCAGGACAGCCAGCAATGCCTGAGAACGCAGCTCAGCACCGACTTTGGGTCCCACCTCATCAATCTGAACAATCATGTCCTTGTTATCTACGCTTTTTGCTATCTCAGGTAAATTCTGAGCAAGAATCTTCACTATCTTTTGTCCGGTGCCGGCAGTAGTTGAGCCCTGGGTTTTAATCAGAAAATGGGCATCTTTGGGTGCTCCGACAATCTGGATTTCGGCATCTTTGAAGCCGTTGTCTTTCAGGATGGTTCTCAATTTGTCAATATGCACAATTGGAGTGGCTGGATTGGCAGGCTTGAGATTAACTTCAAGCGCCACACCACTGGTAAAATCTATACTCCAGTTCATACCATTAAATATCATCCCGTAAATACCGGGCAGGAGAATGAGAAGCGAAAATGCATAAGCATAATATCTGATTTTAACGAAAGGTATGTTTGTTTTAGTGAATAAACGCATCTTATACTCCTAAATACTCAAGGTCTTCTTGTTTCTGCTCAGGACAAAGTTGTCGAAAATCGAGCGGCTCACTACAATGGCACAGAAAATGGAACCGATAATACCGATTGCCAAAGTGACTGCAAAACCGCGCACAGGACCTGAACCGACGTTATATAACACAACTGCTGCTATCAGAGTCGTGAGCTGAGAGTCCCAAATCGTGACAGACGCTCTGGTAAAACCGGCATCCACGGCGCTTCTGGGAGTTTTGCCGTTATCCAGCTCTTCTCTGATGCGTTCGTAAATCAGCACATTGGCGTCCACAGCCATACCAATCGTTAGAATGATACCTGCAATACCGGGCAGAGTCAAAGCTGCGCCAAAAGCTGCCAACATCGCTCCGATAAAAGCAATGTTTAAGACCAAAGCTATATCTGCAATAAAGCCTGCGCCTCTGTAATAAAACAACATAAAAAAGAACACAGCAAAAAAGCCGATAAGCCCTGCCATGGTGCCGCTTTTAATACTGTCTGCACCCAAAGAAGCACCGACCACAACGGTACGCGCTTCATTGACGGGAGCTTTCAGATTACCGGTCTTGAGCACGATAACCAAGTCTCTGACTTCGTTCAGAGTGAAATTGCCGGAAATCTGACCCTGACCCCTGGGAATGCGGTCTTTGATTACAGGCGCTGCATAAACGATTCCGTCCAGCAAAATACCGAGGCGTTTGTTGATATTATTGCCGGTCAGGACTTCAAATTTGCGGGCACCATCTCTATTTAGTTCAAAAGAAATATAGGGCTTATTGGACATACTGGGGTCATTCGAATCAGCGCTGCCAACCATGACTTTGGCTGATTTCAAAGCTTCGCCGGTGATTTCGGCATTGTCATGCAAAATGTACGCATCACGGTCAGCTTTGGGGTCATCGAGCTTTTCCTGACCCATGGCAATCTGGAAACCCGCAGGGATGTTATTGGTAAAAGTAGTGTCTTTAACCAAAGCTGTTAGCGTTTCCACGTCCTCATAACTGATTGTAAAGGGACCACTGCCGCTGTTTACCAGGTTTGTGAAAACCTTTCCGGTATCAGTTGATGCCAGGCTGTCTGCCACAGTGGAATCCGGCTTGCTGTTTTTGGAAGGTTTGATGGGTTCATAGAAAGAAGCCAGCTTGGGATACTTGCTCAAATTGGACTTGAGGTACAAATCCAAAGTGTTGAGCACTTTGTCAGCATCGTTCTTTTCCGCCACGAATTTGAATTCCAGCATAGCTGTCTTGCCAATCAGGCTCCGGGCACGTTCAAAGTCTTTTACGCCCGGCAACTGAATCATAATACGTGTATCACCTATCTTTTGGATGGTGGGCTCTGCCACGCCAAACTGGTCAACTCGGTTGCGGATAACCTGAATTGCGTTATCCACAGCGTCTTTAACCTGATCAGCAGGAAGTTTGGATGTATCCACATCTAATAAAATCTGCATTCCACCCCTTAAATCCAAACCCAGCTTGATTTTCTTACCAGCCCACCAAGTGGGGAGATTTGGAATAACCATCGGGGCAAGGAAAAACACTGTTACCAGAATGAATGCCAGAATTGATGCACTGCGCCAAGAAAAGTTTTTCATTCGCAACTGCTCCCTTTTTATAACTAATTAGTTTATATCAAATTTAGCCAATCATATCCAAATCTTTTAATCGGCTTGTTTCGTCAAGACTTTTTCAGCAGCTTAGCCTTCGGTGGGATGACTGGTTTTGAAACCTATGGCTTTATTGTCCTGCTGACCGATAATTTTAATCTCGCCGAATTGAGTTTCAAAGGTCTGAATATTCTTTTCCAAAAGCTGCAGCATTTGCTTGGCATGCTGGGGTGTGGTCATAACTCTGGAATAAATCTTGGCATCAGGGATGCCGGGCACTATCCTGCCAAAGTCGAGAATGAACTCGGAAGGTGAATTGGTAATAACGAAGAAATTGGCATAGACGCCTTCTCCGACCTTTTCATCGATTTTAATGTTTATCTGGTTTTGGTTTTGGGGATTGGGCTGACTCATGTTGTGCTCCTTTATGTCTGATTACTTTATGGATTGAGCCTAAATAATTTGCAAAGGATAAAGTCAAGAACTAATTGGAAACGCCGGATTTTGGACGATAACTCCATGCTTTCTAATCAAGGTATAGACTTTATGAAAGAACTCTGACTGCACAAGCATTTTGCTGCTGCCGAGGATGATGAGCTGCTCACGGGCACGGCTGATGGCAACATTCAGTTTGCGGTCAATTGTCCCAATCTGATTGATGGATTGAAACAAGGATATCTCATAATGATAGCGGATGGGGTAAGACATGATGATGCAATCTCTTTGCGAGCCTTGATACCTTTCAACCGTGTCAACAGTCAAGCCTTTATACTTTGTGCCCAGAGTCGAAATGATGCACTGCGCCTGCGCCCTGAAGGGTGAGATAATCCCGATTTGGGCACAGATATCATCAATAGACATCAGGTTGCTGAGTCTTTCAACAAAACTTTTAATCCATTCAGCCTGCAAAGTATCAGCTTTGCTTTGCATGGAAGGCGGGGTTTCTATCCAAACCAGCCTGGATTTGAGAATTGGTGCCAGAAACTCATCCTTGGTCTTGAGCCAGGGAGTTTCCGTCGTCTGCCTCTTTGAATCAGCCACCAGCTTATTGTGATAGTTGTCGCTCACCAGTCTGGTAATGTCTTTGTGCATGCGGTAGTGATTTGTCAGCATGGAATAACAGGGCGGAAAAATCCTCTTATCGGCGTTGGTTATCAGCTTTTCCAGGATGGAAGTTCTTTCTTTATCTGCATGCTGCAGGATTATGGGCGGAAGCTGGTTTTGGTCTCCAATCAGAATGGTCTTTTTGATTCTGGACATCAGACCGATGACGTGATGCTCCAAAATCTGCGAAGCTTCGTCAATAATCATCTCGTCAAGGGTGATTTTGTTGAGCAAATCAGCCGCTACGGCTGAGAAAGAATGCAAGGTGGAAACAAATATCCGGCAGTTTTCATATCGACTGGCGGGGTTGAGAAACACCACTTTGGGGTTACTACTATTTTCCATTCTGAAGAATGGGGTACATGTTGCTGATTTGCGACCTCCCAGCCTGATATAGTCCACATCTTCTTTGTCAAGATGAGAGCAGATTTCATCCACTGCCCGGTTGGTATAAGCCAGCACCAGCAGCTTTTTCTCTGTTTCAGAAAGCAAGTGCAGGACGTATTGTAACAGCAAGCACGAGGTTTTTCCCGTTCCGGGCGGTCCCTGCACCAGATAATAGTCTTTGGCTGCCAGCATCCCTTTCAGACTTTCTGAAACGTCATTCCTCCAGGATTGGATATTGCCGGTTTCATTTGTCTCAAATTCGGGAGGTGAGTAACCCAGCAGCTTTGCCCTGATTTCGGGGTCTGAATTCAGGAACGTATGGATGGACGCCAAACAGCTATATAACGAGGATTCCATCAAATCAGGTTCAATTGCCCAGAGAGTATAATTGTCAAAGACGCCTTCTGGCTTGATTTTGCTGCGGGTTCGCACTTCGATGATGTTGTCATCCAATCGCGTAATTGTGCCCCTGATGAGTTGCTGCTCGGTAATGGGCACGGTTTGTTTGTACAAAACGATGATATCGCCTTCCCTGAGATTGGATAAGGTGTTGTTATCCTGCCTGTGAAAGACCAGTTTTTCGCCTGTGATGGATTCAATCCAAAGCCCGTCAATAATTCGGTACTGCTTCTTTTTTTCTGCGGAACTGCTGTTCCAGAGGGCGCTAAAACCCTGCCCGTTGCTTTCAGTTTCGCAAAAAGCACCGGTTTTAACCGTCCATATTTCTCTGAAAATGAAGCCCAATACGTTCAAAAACCACTTATACTCTTTGTCGGAGAGGCTTTTGAAAGTTGCGCTCAGGCTCTTTGCTTTATCTGTAGTATAGCTATTGGCATATTGGCGGGGATTGTTTTTAAGCCAGTTGATGAAGGTTTCCGGCTTTGTAGCCATTTTGAACAGCATGCCGATAATTCTGTTGCGGCTCATCAGGAAATCCTGTTCCAGCGTGATATGATTGACTACATGCCTGAGCGGAGTGCTGCTGCTGCGGGAATAGAAGATGGAACTGCTGGCAATATGGGTGACGCCAAATACTTCTTTGAGAATCAAATTGTAGCCGACCACCTGCATCTGATGCCCTTTCCAGACATCATTGGAAGGTGCTGAACCGCTTTTCAGCTCCAGAATTGAATACTTGCCAGCTTCGCCATCCGGGAGGGTCATCACATCCAGTCTGCCGTGCAAGCCATATTTTACCGAGATAAACGAAGGCTCCAGTTGACAGCTTTTCTTTGCCAGATTGCCGGCAGTTTCCATTAACTGGGGAAGATGGTCTTGTTCAATTTGTTTGTAAATTTCCTGCCAGGCTTCTTTCCCGAGCGAATACATCTGAAGCTGATTCTGCTCCTCGTATTCCTCAAATATCTCTTTCAGTTTTCTGGCAGGATTGGTTATCAGCTCATCAAAGATATAGTTTACGCACTTTCCTTTGATCAGAGCCGCTGTGACAGGCTCGCTAAAGAACTTATTAATCAGGAAAAGCTCGGGATAGCATTCTCTTTGTTGAAAGCAATCTGCAATGGAAGACACATCAATCAGAAAGTCCTGTTCCATCACCACTATGGTCAAGGGTGTGGATTGGTACCTGTAAAGCTGTCCATGCACCGGGGAAAGATGGTAGAAGCTGATATTACAGTATTTCCAGAGGGCTTTGTCCAAAACTGTCCACTGCCTGCCACAATTGTCATAATCTGCTTTTTCCCAAAGGGTTACGGTGATTTCCCTGCCTGAGTCAGACTGGCAGGTTATTTCTATCCATCTGTTGCTGTCTCTGGCAGTTGAGCACTTCCAATCTGTCACCAGTCCAAAGATATGCGCAACAGTGGATTCCGCCATAGCTTTGGTTGCAGTCAGGTTTTTGGGTTTCTTTTCCAATACAAAGGCAGCTAAATCAGGACTTCCAATCAACGGGTCGCAGGAGAGAGAGCAAATCGTGTCGTAGAGTATTTTGAAAGCGCTTTGGAAGTCCTGCTCCCCAAAGTCAACATCATCTTTGTGAATTACTTTATTGGTCAGAAGTCTCAGCAATTGCAGTTGTTCATTTGTTTCAGATGAAATAGCGGAGGCTTCATAAACATATTGCATGCGGGCATACAGACCCGTAAAAGCAATGCCGGCATGAGCAGTAAGTCCTTTGAAAAGCTCTTCCAGTATCTGACGGCAACGGAATAACCTGTCTGTCAGGCTGCTGTCTGACTTGATTAAATCAGACAGCTCAGCGAACATTTGTCCGCAGAAATGCTTGCTTAAGGTACCACGTGCCTGAGTCATATGTTTATTACCCTAATCCGTTAAACAAACAAAGCATCTTCTTGAACCATTTCGTGCTTATGGAATTGAAAGATTGTATGTAGTCCCGCATTTTGAAGCTGAGCGAAAACGTTTCAGGGATTTGGAGTACATGCTTCCGAGGCGTATTTTAAGTTGAGCTGATAACTTAGGGAAGCTTGGACTTCATATCCCGCAATGATGTTTAGTATCAATGAGATGGTCGCTTCATGAAGTCCAGATTGCCCTGAGATTTGGAAGTAAATAAAGTTAGCGTTAGGCAATGTGGACTCCAAGAAGCTTAGTTTTCGCACAGGCTCTAAATGCGGTACTACATACTCACCGTAAGTCATGCATCCATCTCAGGTGCGGAGCTTCTATTTCTTCCTTTTAGTCGATTTAGTGGTTTTATTCGCTTTGCTTTTGGCTTTGATTCCCAGGATATTCAATTTTATCCATTTCCAGTTCAGGATGATGTGACAGATAGCCAGAATAACGAATATCTTTCCGGCGATTTCATGGACTTCATAAACTACATTATCAGGAAGGAAAGCGAGGTGTATATACTTCAGAAAAACTATGGCTAAAGCAGCAGCTAAAAACGCCGTTACCAGGATGGGATTGAGTATCTTGAGCAGTTTTAAGTTTGTCATACGAAAGTCTCCTATACAGTCAGAATTTTGAAAGCAACCCTCTACAGGATAGCCCTCGTTTGTCAATATAAACATGGAGCGCAGTTAATCATCACTTTTTTTTCCCAATTCGTAATTCATCATTCTTAATTCACTCTGGCTTGCCAGAGTTCCAATTTCATCAACTGCAGACGCAATTCGTAATTTGTAATTCATCATTCTTAATTCACTCTGGCTTGCCAGAGTTCCAATTTCATCAACTGCAGACGCAATTCATAATTTGTAATTCATCATTCTTAATTCACTCTGGCTTGCCAGAGTGAATCCTCCGGCTGAAATGTGCCGCCCGGGCACCACATTTTGAACGGTGGCTAACCACAGGATGGAGGGATTCAATTGAGGTGGATTATTGATAAATATGGGCTCACTTTGAAAGCGAACCTCAATCAAATATGGTGAATTTTGTTGCAGCAGTTCTTTGATTGTCTATAATTAAAGCGATGATATATATCCCCGGTTTAAGCTTTTTTGATATTATTGAACCTTTGCCCTTTTCGACCTGTTTCATTTTAAGACTATGCTTGGATATTATCTGTCCTTTGATATTGTATGTAACCAGAGTTGCATTTTGAATATTTTTGGGAAGTTTTCCATCAATAGTATAATTCATGTTTAGTCGTCCACTTTTAAACGGATTGGGAAAAATGGATAGAGTAATGGATTCTGTAAGAGGAACTATGATTTGGTCATCATTGGCAACAGTTGTATCTGCCAGTTGAGCATTCCCCGCATAAACATAAACATACCCGGGATAAGTTGGAGAACTACCATTGGAATTAGGGGAGGAAATAGCGACGTCACAATAACCATCATTGTTATAGTCGCCGGATGTTACAGCCCAGCCAAATTGATGATAGGGTGAGGTTGCCGGAGGATAAATAGCCATATCATAATATCCGTTGGGATTTGCTCCGCCTAGCCAAACACCGGCTATCCCATCCCAGAAGCTTGCATTTCGGTTGCCAGTTACAACATCACTGAAACCATCTCCATTAAAATCTCCAAAAGCAATGCAATTGCCTTCATAATCGATCAGTGATGGCAAATATTCAGAAGCAGTTACAACCAATTCAGTTGATGAAGACAGATATTGGGAACCAAATTTGAATTTTATAAGACTGCTCCTTGTGTCAATCGGCTCTGTTATGGTAAAGTCATTGAAACCATCACCATTAAAATCCCCAATATTCCAACCACCTGGTGCAACCATATGAGTACTATTTGACTCCATTAATAATACCCTGTTCAATAAATCTATTCCATTTCCACCAAAATAGATATAGCGATAACGAGGAAAGTATGGATAATTTTCAGGTGCATACCCTATCATAAAATCATCAAATCCATCATCATTAACATCGCCTAATCCGGAGATAATACATGGTGGATAACTAGAAATATCTGTGACAACACTCACCATCTGGAAGCTGCCGCCCAGCATGATAGCTAATTCTGTTGAATCTCCGGCTGCTGTTCTCTTCCATAGGCAGCCGATATCATCAAAACCATCGTTATTAGTGTCTCCGATACATTCCTGAGGATATATGCTCAATCCCGCTGCTCCCCAGTTTGGTATGATTATCTCATAGTCAGGCTCTAAATCAGCATTAGGTCCACCATAAAAGAACCGCATTATAGCCTGATTAGTTTCAACAGAATCCGGATAAGTTTCTACTGTTAACAAATCCTCAAATCCATCTCCATTAACATCACCTGCTGATACCAGAATATCGTAATTAACATGTTGTCTTACTAAATCTGGAGTAAAGCCAAACTGAGTTCCTCCATAATATACATATATCTTATGCCCACCGTTTGAGACTACCAAATCATCTATTCCGTCTCCATTGAAATCCAAAGATGTCAATGCAAAACCGAAATATGAATTGGGTGTTTCTCCAACCAGGGTTTGGATAATTTGCATATTGTTCAGAGCATAGAGTCCTGCCACAAAAAACATAAGCAGGGCAATACAGAGAAACTTATTC
>Ga0247841_10006223_pt1 | contig 18632 bp, 33 predicted proteins | sample LaCruzMarch2015__2_FD_192410 | JGI IMG/M metagenome (GOLD analysis project Ga0247841, IMG submission 192410) | Freshwater microbial communities from meromictic Lake La Cruz, Castile-La Mancha, Spain - LaCruzMarch2015_18m | ecosystem: Environmental > Aquatic > Freshwater > Lake | place: Spain... | reverse complement strand
AATTTTAATTTTCAATATAAATATGAAATTGGAAAAACTTATGAGTCCACTTGTGACTGTAATATAAATAAGAACAATTCTTTTGGTTTATCTGCTTGGACTTTAAAAAAAGCAAGAGAATATTGTAATGAAAAAATTGTTAAAGTTAAAATCAATATTAATGACTTAGGTTGTATTGTTCATAATGGTAATAAACTAAGATGCAAAAAATTTACTGTGTTAGATTAAATCTTAATTAGATCTTATATTAAGTTAAAATGAAGTGTAAAAAGTGTAAAGTTAAATTTTTTACCTATAAATTTTTGCCAATAAATGTCTATTATGTTAATAATGTTTTAATAATAAATGATATTTGTATAGATATAAACATTTTTTATAATATTATATTTATTGCATTAAAATTATATAAAAATTTTATAATGACTATAAATGACCATATAATTAACAGAATTACTATAATAAATTAAATGTTTCATAGCTTCATAAAATGCTCCATACTAAATGCTCCATACTAAAATTTCTAAAATGTCTAAAATAGTAGTAAACATGACTAAATTGTTTAAAGAAATTGTTTAAAGAAATTGTTTAAAGAAATTGTTTAAAGAAATTGTTTAAAGAAATTGTTTAAAGAAATTGTTTAAAGAAATTGTTTATTCAATATATTAATAGCATGTTAAGTCTGTTACTATTATATTAAGTCTGTTAGTCTGCTTAAATCTGTTTAAAAATATTTTATAAAATGTTTTATATAGAAAAAATGTAGAAAAAATAAAAATGCAGCAAATAAGATAAATAGTAACGCTCTGAATTTATTTTAATTTAAATTTTTGTTTTATAAATTTTTTAAATTTTTATAATATTTATTTTAAAAATTCATAAAGAAAATTCATAAAAAATATCCAAATATCCATAATAATACAAAAATTAGCATTATAACGTCATAACTATAATTTTATAAATTGATCTTAAAAAACTTAAAAAATTGTTAAGGAAAAAATAAAAATTAATAAAAAATTATTAGCATTAAAACGTCAAGTTAAAAATATTAATGAGAGAAGTGTGAGGATAAAATGATTAAAGATATAAAAAATTTTAGAAAATGTCTTAGAATATATACTCATTGTTCTTTTTATTTTATGGCTGGAAATTTCCTAAAAACTGAGCTTAAATAAAGGAAAATATATGCTAGTCAATGTCTATAAGTGCTTAAGATGTGGAGAAGAAGTAAAGTTAAATGGTAACAGTACTCTATTAAATATATTACACGAATGCAAATCTTTAAAAAATAAAGAAGGTTGTGGTAAAGTGTACGGCAACGCAAAGAAAATTAAAATTTTTGAAGTTAATGATAAAGATAATGAATCATCTGAAGAATCACCTAAAAAGTAAAGTATAGTAAATAACATTCACTGAATCATTGAACTAAATAGCTACAGATACTAAATAATTTAATGTAAAAAATATTCACTGAATGTTCGTTTAATGAATTTAGATTTATTTAAATTAAAAATAAAATAATCTACAGTGTTTTTAATGTTTATCTTTTAGTGTGTCTATAAAAAGTATTAGAATGGTGTACACAATTTTAAAACTAATTCTACATCACAATAAAAATATACACTGAATGACAAATCAATTTTTAAATAAATATTTTTAAAGAAAGCATTAAAATTAATTTTCAGTATTAACAAAGCGTTATTTAAATATAGTTAACACATAAAAGTTAATTTTAATGTTTTAATTAGTTATAGGCATTTATATAATAAACATTTTTTAGATATGTAGTTTATGTAATTTTTATGTGATTTTTATGTGATTTTTAGATTGTCTGTAAAATTAATATATAGTAAATAAGATGTTGTAACAAACAATAACGACAATAACGAAAAAATATAATAAAATAGTTTCAGTTTAACAAATTTTATTCTTTTTTGATTTATTATATTATGATTATTTTCATGAAGTGGCAAAAGATAAAAACTAGGTAAGAACTAGATTAAGTAAAAAATATTGATTTACTGTTTTTTGTTAATTATTTATGTAAATATTATTTATTTCACTTAATCACTTAGTTTTTTTATCTACCTAAGTTTTATCTACCTAAGTTTTATTTTACAGTTTGTTGTTCTTTATTTTATATTTTAGTTTATGTTTTTATTATTTTGTAATATTATGTTTTATGTTTGTTATTGAATTTATAAAATTATATTAACAATGATTTATAATTTGTTTTGATTTGTAATTTATTTTAGTTTATAGTTTTTATTAAAGTATTTTTGAATTTTTGTTTTTAACAAGAAATTTTTAACAAGAAATTTTATAGTGAGGAAATAAAATTTATTGAATAATTAACAAATTAAGAAATTTAATAGTGAGTAATTAATAGTGAGGAAATGACATATTTGTTTTTTGATTTGTCCCGCTATTATAAGGTATATAGCACAACTGGTTTTAAAGAGCATGAGCAATTTTTTTTAGACAAAGTACTTGCAATATGTAAAAAGTAGTGATATGGTTAAGTATTGACAGGGACATATGTAGATGATAGTGAAAGGTGAATCTAAAAAAAATAAAAAATGTTCCTTGACAAATAGCCAGACAGGATGTAAGGTAATGATAGAACAAGGACAGTATAAGGAAAGTAAACAAACAACAAGGTAAAAAGAAACGGAGGAAAAAATATAAAAAGAGATTTGACAAAGGTTAAAATCAATGGTATGTTAGAGTAATACGATATCTAAAGGTTGATATCGTAAAAATCGAAAAAAAACAATGGAAAGGGTGAGAAAATGTCTAAGAAGAATTCAAAGTCAAAGAAGAACACTACGGTTGAAGCGGTTGAAGCGGTTGAAGGTTCCATTACAGAGGTTCCTGTGGTTCCTGATATCGTAAATACCGTAAGTGATGGTGTTGTTGTGTCAAGCGCTGTTCCTGCTGTTGCTGATGTTCCTGCTGTTGATTTGAACTGCTATCGGTTCGGAAAGTATCACAAGATTTTTGCCCAAATTTTGCGGAGCACTAATGCAAATGAACAAGGTGGTACTCTTCCAATTACAAGATCTGGAATTGAAAGTTTCGCAATTGCCAATCTTGGAATGAATCTTTCCAAGGCAAAGTCTTCTGTTAATGTTCTGCTTTCACCGCGTAAAAACAATGACACAAGTGTTGATTGTCGTGGGAATCCCAGTGCAAAGGGTCATTTGTACTACTTTGAATCAACAGGCAAGGACAATACAGGAGAAACACAATATAGTCTGTTTTTCCGTAATCCGGTTTTGCAGGCTTTGAAGAGAATCGAGTTGACGCCTGATCAAATCATTCAGAAGGCACAAGTTAGGGCTGCAAAGATTGCTGTAAAGAATGAGGAACACAAGAAGGCTATCGAAGCCAAGAAGATTGAACGCGAAGCCAAGAAGATTGAACGCGAAGCTAAGAAGGCTCTAAAGGGAATTCTTGGAATTAATCCCAAGATGGCGATTAGTTCTGAAAAGCGAGAAGAACTTGCAGCACAAGCGGCAGAAATCAAAGCTGCCAAGACGAAGATAATGGAAACACGAATTCTTGAAATGGATTATCAGATTAAGAGTTTGGAAGTTCAGATTGTCACAGAGTTGAAAGATTCAGAAAAGCAAGGAACTGCGGCAGAACGTAAGGAAAAGAAGATTGCTAAACTTGAGAATGTCAAGAAGACGCGTCAACACCTTATTGAACGTCTTGCCAAGATGAATGCTCCAACTGTTTCGGCTGCTGAAGTTAATGGAGAAACTGAAAAGTCCGAAACATCCGAAACTGCAACTCCTGTTAATGTTGAGAATGTTGTTGCAAGTGCTGAAACAATCACTGCTTAAGTTTACTTAGCGAGTGGTAAAGAGAGTAAGAGAAGTTGTTAGCTCTTACTCTCTTTTCTTTTAAAAATTTTCAACATTTTAATAGTGAGGAAATGTTATTATGAAAGACACGAAAAAAATTTCAATTAACAAAGAACAGAGTTTATACGTAATTCCTTATGAAAATTCTTGCGAAACAGGTTTTTCTTGTCTTGGGTTTGATGTATGTAAAGACAGAAGTGAAAGACTAGCGAAAGAATTACATGAGCCAATTAAAGCCTATCCTGTTGGGAGTATGGAAGCAATCAAAGAATATAATCGTTTAGTTGAAGTAGTAAGAGATAGAAACAAAAGGACAGGTTTTAGAAGTAATACCGGATTAGTTCCCCAATTGATAGGTTATGAAGGTTGGAAAGTAAAGGTTATAAATCGTTTTGGGGAAAAGAAGAGTTTTATAGTGGGGAAATCTTTAGGATGGATTCCCTGTCATATTGGGTTAAAAACAATAAATAGTAGAGATGGAGACGATTTAATAACAGATAGTCCATTTAAATCATTTACTCCTGTTTCTCGTATTAGATCTTATTTAGTTGGCTAGTATTTTTTATTTTAAAGGATAAAAATACTAAAAAATCAACTAAGTGAGGTTTTTATGTTAAAGCCAAATGATCATGTTTCTGTTTGTTGTAATGTAAAAGACGAAAATGGTTGTACAGTTAGAAAGGAAACAACAGGGAAAATAATTAGGGTATATTCTGTTAATCAAAATTGTTTTGTTGTGAATTTTTCTGGAAAGATAGTTCATTGTGCAAAAGGTATCTTAAGAAAAATTTAACAACAATTTTAACAATTTTTAAGTTTAGTAAAAAATACTAAAGTTTTTAATTTTAGTATTTTTTACTATTTCTAGTTTTAGTATTTTTTACTAAACTTTTTACTAAACTTACGTTATTGTTTATGAGATTAAAATTCCTTTATTATATATTATATGTAATATAATATATAATAAAGTCTATAGTGAGGAAATAAAATGCAAAGAAAAATTACAAAAAAATACAAGAAAATCAACAGTTTAGTATTTTTTACTATAATTTAGAGTGAGGAAATGAATAAAGTGTATTAATAAAAACTCAAATTTATTTTAAGTTATGTTTCATATGTTTAAGATATTTTTGTTATTTATTCTTGACTTTTTGATATAATGGATGTATTTTAAGTTAAACAGATAATTGATAACAATGTGGAATTCAAAGAGGAAACAAGATGAAGAACACAAAACTATCAAAACTTTCAAAACTAATAGAAAGAGGATTTGATAATTCTAAATATATAGGTTTTGGAAGATTTAGAGTTTCTTGTTCTAACTGTGAAGTTGTTTTTATAAATGGTATTCCTACTCATGAAACCGGATGCTCACATGCAAAACATGAATGCAATGGATGTGACGCAATAATTCCAATAAATCAAAAATATTGTGAAGATTGTCAATTATAAACGTAATTATAAGAAAGGTGACAATTATGAATTTAGTGGAAAAAGCCAGAACAGAATTAAGAGAAAAATATCTAAGAGAAAAAATTGAACTTGAATTTAAAGTAAAAGATCTTGAACTACAGAAAGAAAAACAATTGTCAGAACTTAAGTTAGAAATAAAAGATCTTAAAAAAGAACTTGAAGACCTAAAAATACAATTTAACAGTCTGAAAAAGTTCTTGTATCATTGAAAGTGTGAATTATAGATTCAAAATAATTTATAAAAATCTCTTGAATTTTCTTTGATGTGGATGTATAGTAGTAATAGAAAAGAACAACTAACTGAGAAGAATAACTAACAGGAGAAGAACAATGATTAAGGTCATGTGCAAAGAGAACAATACAGCCATTAAGATTAAAGTGGTTGGTACTCCTTTACAATGGTGTGTTTCTTTTGGTACTCATGGAGAATATACTGTTAAACGTGGTAGAAGTGCAGGACAAAAAAAATCAGGAATAAAATGGGATAAAACTTTCTATCCAAATACTCTTGAACAAGCACTTCTCGAAACAACTAAACGTCTTTCTGAAGTTTGGGGAATTCCTGCTGAAAATCAAAAAATTGAAGGGATAGAAGGTTGGAAATTTGCAATTGAAGAAGAGAAAAAAATGATTTCAATTTGTAAAGAAATTGGTAATGCTTTTCATAAGTTGATTGATGATCATGGAGAAGCACTAAAACAATTTGCTATTAAAGATGGTGAAGTTATAGAAGAAAGTGATGATGTTGATAGTGTTGATACTGTCGATAGTGAAGAAACTAAAACTATTTAATTTTTTTTCTTTTTTTCTCAATTTTCTTCTCAGATTTTTTATCATAAGCACTTGACTTTTAGTGAAAACTGAGCTATATTATAAAAGAAGGACAAAATAATGTGGTCGGGTGGCGAAATTGGCAGACGCAACGGACTTAAAATCCGTTGGTAGTAATACCGTGAGGGTTCGACTCCCTTCCCGACTACCACCTTTTATTTTGAGTGTGATGATAGTTTAGGTATTAATTTTTCAAAATCAAAAGATAAGGAAAAAAATAATAAGATATAAATTGTTATGGTTCCGTAGCTCAGCCTGATTAGAGCAATTGCCTTTTAAGCAATGGGTCGAAGGTTTAAATCCTTCCGGAGCCACCATTTACAACACAACACAAAAACAATAAAAATAAAATTTTTATTGTTTTTGTGTTGTTTTTATTGAAAATTTTAAATATAATAGTATATTAAGAATATGTTAATTTTGGAGTATTTTTATATGGGAAAAAGTTGGAGTATTGAGGATTTTAAAAAAGCGTTATTAGAAAGTAGATCTATTTCTGAAGCATTAAGAAAAATAGGTCTTCCAGAATTTGGAGGAAGTTACTTAACTGCTAGAAGATGTATTAAAGAATATAACATTGACATATCTCATATGTTAAAATCTAATAATGGGTGTAAAAATAAATTTATAGTACAAAAAACAAAAGATCAAAAGATGCAAAAACCATTAAAATATTTTTTAGTTGATGGAATTATTTATAGAACAGCTACTTTAAAAAAGAGATTGATAAAAGAAAAGATATTAAAAAACGAATGTTCTATATGTGGTCAACAATCAAACTGGAATGGAAAAAATTTAATAATGATTTTAGATCATATAAATGGTAAAAATACTGACAATAGAAAAGAAAACATTAGATTAGTATGTCCAAATTGTAATACACAATTGTCTACTTTTTGTGGTAGAAAAAATAAAGGTTTAAAACTATTTAGTAAAATAAAAATAGAAAGTAACAAGTGCTATTTTTGTAAAAAAGAAATATCCAGAAACGCTAAATATTGTATGGATTGTTATAGAATTGATGAAAGAAAAATTATAGACAGACCTTCATATTCTCAATTAATAGAAGATAAAAAATCTATGTCTATGCTTGCAATAGGTAAAAAATATGGAGTAAGTGATAATTCTGTGAGAAAATGGATTAGGTCATATGAAAAAGATTTAGAAAAAATCTCTCAACAACCTATGATATTACTTGACAAACCGAAAGAATAGGTATATGTTAATGGTGTTAAGAGAGAAGGCTCATTGAAAACTTAACTATGCTGGCAAAGAGTGTTCTGCCATCTTCTGAAATAAACTGAGTTTCTTCCAGAAGATGGTAATAGGTGAACCTTCCTAGCTGTATGGTTTATCCATATATTTAATCCACTTTGTAAGAGGATAAAATATAAAAGATACAGCCATAGTTAAGTTTCTTCTTTGAAATTTTTTAGAAAATGTTTAAAAAATTTGGAGATATCGATTGTTCTGTGAATTCTGCTAGACTGGGACTAGATTTGCTTCAAAGTGTAGGTTGTCAACTACTTAGAAGCGAATGAATTCAGGACAACAGCAATCTTTATCTCCTCATTTTAGATTTAGCCCTTTAAAAATCTGAATTGCACTGAGGAGTCAGGATTACTACTAAAAGATTAGACGAGTTAGTACTGTTACTAAAAGATTAGACCATGTAGTAATTTTGACTTCTCTGTTCAGTTCAGATTTTTATCTCACCTTGTTTATCTCACCTTGTTTATTTTTTTCATTATTAATATTTTAAAATATTTTATATCGAGGAAATATCGAGGAAATATCGAGGAAATATCGAGGAAATATCGAGGAAATATCGAGGAAATATCGAGGAAATATCGAGGAAATATCGAGGAAATATCGTTTATTCAATTTTTTATAAAGTAAACATGTTAAAAAAGGAAAAACGCAATGACAAGTGAATCTGACATGGAATTTTTAGAAGAGTTAACCGAAATAAAAAGAAATATAAGAAATAAACAACAATATTTAGGAAAATTATTTTTTATAAAAAAAATTTGTAATAATCCAAACACATCTAAGGCATATAAAGAACATAACAAAAAAATAAGTTTAGAATTATTAATGCATGCGCACAAACGTTTTGAAAAATGGACGACTAAAGATAAAGAATATATAAAAAATACAATGCATCAAAAAGTTAAATTTGTTGCAAAAGATTTAGGAAGAAGTATGGATGCTGTTACTGGTGAAAGATATAAAATTAGAAAAAATATTTTAAAAACAACTTGACTTATTATTGTTTTTGGTATATTGTAAGATATTTACTAATCAGATAATCAGAAACAACAAAAGAGGTAATGACAATGAAACAAGTTAATAGAACAGAAAAAGTTGTTCTTGACAATACTTATACTGTGGAAATAAATGGTGATGATATAATTGTTTTCATAAATGATAGTGTTATAAGATTTAATAGAAATAAACCAAAAACAAAAAAAATTAATTGCGGTGATTATCCAATATATATATCTTGTGACAAAAAATCAATAAGAATTGCTGAACCATGGGGATGTTGTGATGATGATTATAGTATACATGAAGTTTTTTTTAAAAAGAAAAATAATATACCAAAAAAGTTTGTTAAATCAGAGTTTGTTAAAAATTATTTAGACAATGTTGATTGGAAGTATCTTACTCAATGTAAAAAACTATCAGAAGATTTTATTAAAAATTATAAAGATAAGATTGATTGGACATTAGTAGTTAATGACTTATGCTCCTAAAGTGAAATAAAAGGTTAAGAAAAAGGTATTAACTATGTACATTCAAATTACTACAAAATGTAATATGAATTGCGTACACTGTGGATTTGCGTGTACTAGAGACGGTGAAGATATGTCTATGGATGTTTTTAAACAAGCCATTAAATTTGTAGAAAAAAATGGAGAAGAAGCAATAAGTATAGGAGGAGGAGAACCAACCATTCATCCTAATTTTTGGGAAATAATTGGATTGTCATTGGGACATATAGATTATGTTTGGCTTGCAACAAATGGAAGTCAAACTGACATATCTTTAAATCTTGCAAGACTGGCTCAAAAGGGAATAATAGGTTGTGCGCTTAGTTTAGACCCATGGCACGCTCCAATTAGTCAAAAAGTTATTGAAGCATTTGTTAAAGATAATACAGATTTTCATGAAGATGATGACGGAAGGGAAATAAGAAATGTATCTAAAAAAGTAGAAAAATTATCACCATTTAGAAATCCATTAGATGGTGGATATGATGAAAATTGTATTTGTCCAAGTTTTTTTATTAGGACTAATGGAGACATTCATTTTTGTGGTTGTAAAGACAGTCAGAAAATTGGTGATGTTTTTAATGGAATTGATAAGTATTACTTGGACATGGAAACAGATATATGTTGGAAAGAGATTAAAGAAGAAGAAGAATGTGCTTAAGTACTATACACTGAATAGCATAACATGATTAATGTGTTAGGTGAAAAAGATGAATAGTTTTGAACATTTTAGTTATCATATTAATAAAATAAAAGTTATTTATCCTGTTGAAACAAATTATCCATTTTCCAACAAATTTAACTTAGCACAAGAAAAAAAACGAAAACATACATCAGAGCAGATAAGAGATGAAATGTTAAGATTTTTATATTATGATAATTGTGACAAAAAATAAGATAAAAATTATTGTAAGAATTTTTGTAAGAATTATTGTAAGAATTTTTTGTTGAAATTTTTAAAGTTTTTAAAAAGTAAACATAATTCTTTTTTAGTTTTTATAGTGAGGAAATACTAATAGGAGAAATAAAAAATAATTTATCACAATGACTTGATTTGTCTATTTTTTAGGTATATAGTATTAACAGATAAGAGAAAAACAATGAAAGAAAACACAATGAGCACAGAAAACAAAAAGATTTTTGATGTATCTAATGTTAAACAAGAATCAGACAGAATAGTTGATTCATTGAAAAAAGTTGCGCCTTGGGTAATTATTACAATATCGTCTTTAGGTGGAGATGAACATGTATCTATGATTATCCATGTTTCTTTAGATGAAAAAAGTACATGGGTTAACAATTATGTAGAAAATTCAAGACGTTTTATGATGAATTTTGATTGTCATGGTGTACTTGAACAATTTTTATGTGACAGAGAAATTCCAAAATTCAGAAAAAGAACAGTTAAGAATGTTGATTGTGCAATAAATAAACTTGTGGATTATATAAAAGAATCAATTTAATAAAAAATAAGATAAGAATTATAGTTGAAATCTTCTTAAAAATTTGCGAGAAGAAAGTAAACATAATTCTTTCTTTTTTTATAGTGAGGAAATGATAAAAACTGAATTAAACAGTTATATTTTATCATTTCCTCACTACTTACTATAAAAAGATAAAAAATTTTATAGTGAGGAAATCAACTTAAAATGAAATTTTTGAAGAAATTTTTATAAAAGCAACTTGATTTATTAGTGCTATGGGTGTATGTTTAAAGTAAAGAGAGAAAAAACAACATAGAAAAATGATGAGAATGACAATGACTAAAAGAGAAGAATTAATTAATGCAATGAGTGAAGCTCTTGAACAAGAAATTGACTGGTATTCTGTAATACTAGTTATTGCTAATCAAAATGAACAAATTGTTATTGATGGGATTAAACACGCAAAACATATGAAAGATCTTTATATTCAGTTTTCTACTAAAAGATTAATGATGGAACAAGTAGAGAATATGTTTCAAGATTTACAAAAACTACGTGATGAACTTCATGATAAATATGAGGATAATGTTGATTTTAACAAAAACATTAGTGATGTATATAAAGAAAGTTCTGATAAATTAATGGATATTATTTTAAAACATAAAAATGATATTCTTGACAGATAAACGAAATTAACCTAGTAAAAATTTTTTAGTAAAAGTTTTTTAGTGAGGAAATCAACAATGGCAATGGAAAAACTAACTAGTAACCTAATTGGATACAAAACTAGTCGTGATTATAAGCGTTTAGTTGAATTGATGAAAAAGCAGTCTATTATCTGTATTGTAGATTTTAGTTCTGTTAATGGAAAAACAAGTAGAAATATTGCACAAACTTTATTTGTTCAATATGAAAAACACAATGATTATACAATAGGTATTAGAGGTTTAAGTTATGTATGGGCAGTGGAGGAACAAGCGTTTATTGCGGCATGTGCAAGATTTAATATTGAATTCATTGAACCAAATGTTAATTAAAAGAGGATAAAATATGTTTTACGTTTATCATGGATCTATTGTACCTGTAGATGAAGCAGAAATTAAAATAGATGAAACAGGAAAAAAATATTTTTGCTGTTTATTTTCAGATAGTTATGAGGAAAATTTTGAAAAGAAGTATTCTGTTTTTGAAACAAAAGAAGATGCTGCAAAATGGATAATTTCTAAGTGTGAAGAAGAAATTAAATGTGTGCAAAATATAATTGATTCTTTGAAAAATGAATATTTCTTGACAAACTAACAAAACAGATATATAGTACGATATAAGGATAAACAACACTGAAAAGGGAAAAAACAATGTTAATGTCTTATTATCAAAACAAACAAGAAGAATGGGATGAAAAAACCTGTGATAAGATGTCAAAGAAATGGATCAAAGATAGTTTTGGAACAAAAACTCCAAAACCAGGAATGATTCCTTTTTTACAAAATGGTAGAATTAAATACAATGGTGGATGTGTTAGGGGAGAACCAGAGGAATGGTATGATGGTGAAGAATTTTTTTTGCCTAAATTAACAAAAAACTTTGAATGGATTTATGTTCCTACATGGTATTTTCGAATAGTGAAAAAGAATAACAAGAAAATTAAGGAATAAAAAATGAAAAACGATAGAGTTATAACTATTGCAGGTGGAAATTTTTTGTGGATTTTAACTTTAATTTTTGTAATTGCAAAAATTTTAGGTTATATAAATTGGAGTTGGTGGTTAGTTTTTATGCCACTTTGGTTAGGTTTGGCTGTTTGTATTACTGTCTTTAGTTTTGTTACCATTATTGGGTTTGTTATTGTTGCTTTGGCTAGTCAGATAGATAGAAGATAGTTATTAATTATATGAATCACGAATAACCAACTATAAAGCGGGGTCCTTTTTGACTTATGCTAGGTTGTTCGTGATTCATCTTTTTGTTTATTTTTATAATTTCCTCACTATAAAAATGTTAATATTTGGTAGTGAGGAAATTACGATTAATAAAAAATAACTTGTTTATTTAATTCAAAAGATAAAAATAAATCAAAAATGTCTTGACAAATCATAGAATATGGTGTAGATTAGCAATAGATAGAATATAAGATCATCTAAAGGAAAAAGACAATGAATGTAGTTACACCCAAGGCAATACCAGTTTATAATCTTAATGATATAAAAATGTCATGTGAAAACTGTTTTTATGATTTGGATTATTCGGGTGATTTTGATCCTTGTACTAAGTGTAATAGTTTTTCTAATTGGAAATATAAGTTTGGAAATTCTAATTTAAAACAAGAAAAAAATATTGTTTATAATCTTGAACAAATTAAAGATAGATACAAGAAGATACAAGAAACAGAAGAAAAAAATATATCTCAAACTGTTATGGACATCACACATAAAGTTTTTGATACCATGACTATTGATTGTGAAGAAATGCATTTTTATGTTGATTCTTTACATATTGATTTTGTTGCAAAAAAACTAATAGATCTTGGTTTTATTGTAAGAATAAATGAAGAGGATTCACTTTTGTTTTTGTCAGGATGGAAATGAAAATTTTTGAGAAAACTTTTTGAGAAAACTTTTTGAGAAAACTTTTTGAGAAAACTTTTTGAGAAAACTTTTTGAGAAAATTTGAAATAGTTTATAAGAGTTAACCAATGAACAACAATGGAGAAAAAAATGTTAACAATATTTAAGTTTGACAAAAACAAGCGTACCTGTGAAAATTGTGGATGTAAATCTTCTTCTCTAGACTGTGATCCCGATTATGTAGCTGATCATTACGTTGATTATGATAGTTGTGTCATGTGTCATAATTTTTCACATTGGAGATCTAAAGAAGAAATTGAAAAATTAAGTGCAGAAAAAAAAGCAAAAAGAATGTCAGAAATGTCAAAAATGTCAGAAATAAAAGATTTTGTAAAAATTTATAATATAAATGACATTAAAAATCAATATAAAACATGTATGGAAAAACAAGATAAAAATACAAATAAATGGTTAAAAACTCTTTCTAATATCACTTGTACTATTTATGACAACATAGGATCTTTTTGTTTGACAGAAAAAATGCAATTTGTTATTGAAGATGATTATGAACTTTTTTTTGTTACCGAACAATTAAAAGTTCTTGGGTTTACTATTAAGTATTCAACTGTTGATAGGAGACTTTTTTATGTTTCTGGTTGGAAGAATTGATGTTTTTTAATGTTTTAATTCAAAAATAAAAAGTGAAATAAAAAATGAAAACTCCTAATGTCTTAGCACTTCCGACAAGATTTTTTCATAAAAACAATAATATCTTTTATAAACTTATTGCAACTAAAATTACTGATTTGAATAATAATGAGACTGAAGGATATCAAGTTTATGTTTTAGACAAATCTGCTATTTTTAGTGAAGATAAGGACAAGCACTTTAGAAACTCAAATACTTTTATTATTCAAGACAAAATAAGTTCTTGTATTTTTATGTCTCAATGGAAAGAAATAACAGAACAAGAAATGAAAGAAAAAATACTTTTTAAAAAAACTTTTTAAAAAACTTTTTAAAAAACTTTTTAAAAAACTACTTGACATTTATACAAAATGGGTATATTGTATAAGTAGTTAAGAAGAACTAATTAAAAAGGGAACTACAATGATTGTGCAACACAAGGCTGAAAGTTTTGGAAAAAAAGTAAAATTTACAACTGTGGAAAAACGGGCACAATTGTACTGTGATAGAATAAAAAAATATTCTTGTGAAACTATCAAAATTGAATGGAAAAAGTCAAAAACGTATGGATCTAATCCGGTTATTTTTTATGGAGACCAAAAATGCACAAATGTTTCTGGTTGTGGTTTTGATAAACTTTCTACTGCACTAGCTGATCTTCTTGCATTTCTTGTCACTCCATTATCAAATGAATATTGGAACATAAGATCAAAAGGCGTTTGTGGTGTGTCTTCTCTTGAAAATGAATTAATGAAATATGACTGGAAGTTAGAAAAAGTTGCAAATGGTTCAGATTTTGATGTTTATCATATTGAAAAAATATGAAGCAAGGTGATCAATATGTTACCAAGTTCATTATTTGATTTAAAACAAAAATATTGTAAAGAATTAGGAATAGAAGGGAACTTTAATACATCATGCAAATTCATGGTTATTACTGGTTACAAATGATTAGAATGATGATTATAGGATTCATTGAAATTCTAGATGGTCTTGTGACGATTTTTTCATTTGGTCTATTGTGGAGTAATATCACAATGGAGTTTGTTTGTTGGTTTGACGAAAAATACAGAGATTATCTTAATAGGAAAAAATCTTAATAGAAAAACAAAAAATGAAAAAATACATTATTGATTTATATTCTTCAAGATATATTGTTGAATGGACAGAAAATGAAATAACTGTAGAGACAGTAGATAATAAGCTTTTTATAAAAGGTAAAAATAACAAAAAAGGATCTGAAGTTAGAAAGTTTTATTTTTCTAAAAATGACAAAAAACAAGTTTATAACTGTATTGGTGAAGACTGGGATATTGGTGTGGTTATAGATGGACAATATCATACAATAGAGGTTTCAAGACTTTTTTATATTTACATTTCTCATAATGGAGATCACATATCAATAGAAGATGAATTTATCTCAGGACAAAAAATTAAAGATAAGGTTGACATTTATTTTGATCCAGAGAAAAATCTAAAACTGGAAAACATGAGAGGATAGATAATGTTATCAAAAGCAACTTGACAAACATATATAGTTAGTGTATATTAAGATAATTAAAAAGATTTGGAAAAGGATTTAAAAAAGGATTTTGCTAAATGAAACGGATGATTGTTAAGACGTTTAAGACACATAAAAACAAAGATAAGTTTAATGATGGTCAATCAAGCAAATCAAAAAAACTTAAAATTGTCTTTTATTGTGACAACTGCGGAGAATATGAAGCATTTAAACCAAGATGTAATCAATGTGAAATCGGATAAAATAAGTCAACAGTGAGGAAATGGCAATAATGAATGTAACTCATTATTTACGAAAGCGAGCGGGAAAACCCACGACTTCAGTCGTGAATCTTTTCTAAACTGATAAGTTTAGAAAAGACGAGGATGAAAGCGAGTAACTAATATTTTTAACATTTTTCATCCTTCTTGGTATAATATACTATGAACTGAAGAAAAAGTCAAGAACTTTTTAAAAAATATTTAAAAAATTTTCAAGATTTTCTAAATATTTAAAGGAATTTAATCCTAAATCACTGAACTATTTAGCTATGAATGAATCCAAAAATAATTCAATAAGTAAAAGCTTAAAAGCTACAAGACAAAGACGAAAGTCTTTAGCTTGTAAAACTTATGAATTGAAATTTGACATGTCTCATATTTCAAATAATAAACTTGATAAAATTAATCAGTTGTTCAGAGAATCTAAATGGTTATATAATCATATCCTATCACTAAATGAAAATAAAGAATTTAATATCTTTAAGTTTAATCCATTAATTGAAAAAGTTATAACTCTTGACAAAGATAAAAATAAAGTAGAAAAAGATTTAGAAATTATTGGTTCTCAAATCAAGCAGTCTGTTCACAACAGAATGCTTGATTCAATCAATGGTTTAGCAAAATTAAAAGCAAAAGGTTATAAAGTTGGAAAATTAAAATTTAAATCTCATTTGAATTCAATTCCATTAAAACAAGCTGGAGTAACTTATAAATTTTCTAAGAATAAAAATCAAGTAAAAATACAAAATATTAAAAGTTGGTATAGAATTAATGGATTAAAGCAAATTCCTAAAGATGCGGAATTTGCAAATGCCACTTTAGTTAAAAGAAATGGCATGATAATATATGGGGAATTTGTTTATTAAAAGACTGTCCTAAATGTAAAAATCAAAAAGGACAAAATAACCTTGGAAATATATTAATGGAAATTCGAGAAGAAAACTGGTTTAATGGATAATAGATAGTGATATGTTAATAAAGTTTGTTATATTTTTATCATTTCCTCACTATTAATTATAGTAAAAATTACTAAACTATTTAGAGTGAGGAAATAACTTATAAAAAATGATTTAATAAAATGATAATTTATTTTTAAAACTTCTTGACTTTTTTATGTTTTAGGTATATTATAAAGTATTAACAGAAACAAGAAGTGGAAAAGGGAAAAACAAAAATGAAGTTAGACACAAACGTTTTAACGCATGGTTGTATCACTTGTCGTTTAGCTGAGCCAACATATTCTTTTCGTGGTGGTGTAATGAATGTTTTCTGTGGCAAAAAGAATAAAATTGTTGAGGAAAAACAAGAATGCTATTATTATGACTTATCAAGTTTTAAATCTACACCAAAGGAAAAAATTCAAACTATTTCTATCTAATCCATGTAAAAGAGTGGAGTTATGAAAATGAAAGTTACAATGTGTACATCAAGAGATCAAAGAATAATCTATTTTAAATCAAATAAACAAGAATATAAAGGTATACGAATTTATCAAAAAATATTAAATGGAAAACTTTTACCTGCTAAAGTAGAATGCAATATGATGCCAGAAATGAATCCAGATGATGCCTATAATTTTTCAGTGTGTTTAAGAAAAGCATCTTTGCAAGCTCAAATATGGAATAAACAAGTTAAAGAACAAATAGCACTAATAGAATTTCAAGAAAAAGAATTTGAAATTGATTTGTAAAATTAACTTGACAAAGAAACATAATAGGTGTATTGTATTTATAAGAGGGAAAGAGTAGTACCTCAAAGCTGAACACTGAAAGAAAAGGGAAAAACAATGAAACAGATCACAGCTCAAGAAATGGCTAAAATCATTCGTGATAACGTAAAGGGTGTAACTTTCGTTTCTATTGATACTGTTACTGATCCAAGAATGAAAAAGACTGGGAACCCATTTCTTGGCACTATGAAGTATCAGACTTTGACCGGAGCAATTGGATATGATTATGGAAGCAGTGTTAACCGTCTTGCATCAAAAGAAGGTAAAGATGAAAGACAATCTCATGCAAGGACGTGGGGATATGTTACAGATGATTCCTTTTTTGTCTGTAAAAATGCTCCTGAAAACGAAGGCGGAACAATTGGCTATCTGAGGATGAAAGTTGAAAAATGTTCTAATCAAAGATTTGTTCTTAATGGTCAAGAAATAGAAACAGAAAAAATTGAGAATTTTTTGCCTGTTAAAAATAAGTCTTCAGTACAGTCAGATCTTGATGGAGAAGTAATTGCCAGGGATATATCATTTGAAAGTATTAAGGCAATTAGAATGTTAGGGAATGAATATCTGATTATTCAACCCATCACTAGTGTTGAAGCCGAAGCAGTAAAAAATACTCAAACTGTTAAACAATCTGTGTTAATTTGAGTATTATAAAAAAAACAAATTAATAAAAGACAGATAAAAAGTTTTTATCTGTCTTTTATTTGTAAAAATAAAAATTAATAGTGAGGAAATAGAAGAAATAGATTTACTATTCAATATAAACACAAAATATTTAAAAGTGAGGAAATAAAACTCAAAAAAATGTTTTCAGTTTATATTGACTTTTTTGTTTTTTGGATATATAGTATTATTAAGAAAGGGAAATAACATGCTGACTCAAAAACAACTTGATCAAAATAATGTTGATATGAAGATGGATTCTTTGGAGTTTGCTGTACTGAATGATCCAGAACAAAGTTTGTTTACGATGAAAGCAAAAAACAGAAAAGGTGAAGAAAAAACACTTCTCTGTATTCGTAATGATGAGGATACCTTTTTGCCTATTGCAGAAATGATTGTTGGTGATCCATATGGGCAATACATCATTCAAAAGTGAGGAAATAAGGAGAAATCAAAATGTTTTATATTGCTAGTGGTGGTGTGATAAAAACTGTTGATGAAAAAACAAAAATAAGAACAGTTGGAAAAAGAAAACTTATTTTTGTTAATGAAGAAAATTGTGATGGTAATCCAGAAACTAATGACTATGATGTTTATGATACACAAGAAGAAGCTGCACATGCTCTTATAAAATATTTTCAAAAAAAGATGAAAGAAGATATTGACCTTTGGAACAAATGTATAGAAATTGCAAGAAAAACTTATTTACCAAATCAAACAAATCAAACAAATCAAACAAATCAAACAAATCAAACAAATCAAACAAATCAAACAAATCAAACAAATCAAACAAATCAAACAAATCAAACAAATCAAACAAATCAAACAAATCA
>Ga0247841_10006222_pt1 | contig 18632 bp, 18 predicted proteins | sample LaCruzMarch2015__2_FD_192410 | JGI IMG/M metagenome (GOLD analysis project Ga0247841, IMG submission 192410) | Freshwater microbial communities from meromictic Lake La Cruz, Castile-La Mancha, Spain - LaCruzMarch2015_18m | ecosystem: Environmental > Aquatic > Freshwater > Lake | place: Spain... | reverse complement strand
CAAAAGTGACAATGGAAACGATAATTTTTTTAAAATTCAAAGTAGTCATGTTTGAATTATACAAGAATTGACCGTATTTACAATCTAAAGCATCAACTTATACCACACTTATTGAGTATTATCCCTATTTTTTCGTTTTCTGAAAATATTTCTTTTTGTTCTACTTCATCTCCTCTTTTAGTTAATCTTTCTTTCAACTCAGCTTCATGGTCTCTTCTCCATTCAAGATGAAACACAGCCCTTACAACTTTATCCGCTACACCAATACTGTTGTCAGAACGCAGCTCTCTCCCTGGTTTTTGGTTTAATCGTGCATTAAACGACACAATCTCCCCGGTTAATACATCGGGGTATCTTAGCATCATAGCTATAGTAAACAGCGCAGCTTTTGGTGTAAAAGTTTCATGCTCTGTTAACAACCGATTTTGAATTTTGCTTGTTTCTGCCATAGGGTTTGAAATTATAAAATATGTAGATAAAAATCACAACCTTAGTTTTTATTCATCACCCAATAACTGACAATTGCTGCAGATACAATAATATTTAAAGACTTATTTATCCCCCACATTGGGATCTTATTAGAATCTCTTTCCGATACGAAGCCACGTTTTGACGTGGCAAAGTGAGGATTAGAGATTCTTATATCCACCAATAAACGCAGCATGAGCCGTGTTCGAATAGAACTGAAAAGGCGAATGCTAAGTTATGGTGGACATTACCTGATAACTTACGATCGCTGCAGAGACAATAACATTTAGTGACTTATTAATCCCCCACATTGGGATCTCTACAATCTGATCTGCAAGCTCAAGTGTTTCCGGAAGTACCCCAAAAGTTTCATTTCCAACAATAAGCGCCACTGGAGTCGAATAATCTGCTTTAGTATATGGTATTGACTTCGCTGACTGCTCTACCGCAATAACTTGTAACTTTTGACCCATTCGACTTCGCTCAGGGTCGTCCTGAGCAACGTCGAAGGATTGATTTTTAACTTTAATTTTTGACTTTTGATTTTTGACTTTTGATTTTATTTCTTCTATCGCTTCCTTTACCGTTGTCTTATATTCCCATGGAACGATTTTATAGGTTCCAATTGAAGCTTTTTTTATTTTTGGATTAGGAGGAATTTCCATCTGTCCGCATAAATACAACTTTTCCACGCCAATAGCATCAGCCAAACGAAATAATCCTCCGATGTTGTAGGTATCATAAACATTTTCCAATATTAGAAATATCGGATGAGATAACCGGTTTTTTAGCGCCAGGTTAATATCTATTTCTTTTACTGTTCGTAGTTGTTTTGCATCTAACTTCATAGAGCCAATTATACAAGATAACTTATTCATATATTATTTTTTCTATTCGCATATTTGCAGCATTTGCATTGTTTTGTTTTATTCGTATCACAGTTTTTTATCTTATAGTTGACACCATTAACAACCTGTAGTATAATACCCTCATGTTAAAAAAAGTTCTAACTTTTATTGCCCTAACTACTATCTACTGTTCCCTAACTACTGCTTCCAATGCTCAATATGGTCAGTACAATCCCCCACCTCCATCTCAATCAATATTGATTGATAAATGGGTGGCAAAACCTACCGGACAAACCAAAGGTGGAGTGACAGATTATGAGTATGTTGATAATCTTTCTCCATCAGACCCAAGATTTTCTGCCCAACAATACGTGATGTTTCGTCTTAAAGTAAAAAATACCTCAAGCGTTTCACTATATAATGTTACTGTTAAAGACTACGTTCCTGCATATCTTTATCCAGCAGAAGGACCGGGAAATTATGATAACACAAATCGTACAGTAGTTTTCTCAGCCGGTGATTTTGCCCCTGATGAAGAAAAATGGTATTACTTAAAAATGCAGATCGTTCCAGTAAGCCAAATGCCAAGTGACAAAGGGCTTTTCTGCGTCACAAACAAAGCTCAAGCCTATAATGGTAACGTTTCTGATGATGACACAGCTCAACTTTGTATTGAAAAACAAGTTGTTGTTATTCCTGGAAAACCTGTTCCTCAAGCCGGACCGGAAATGGGAATCTTATTAATGACCGGCCAAATCGGTCTCTTAGCTTTGGGATTAAAAATTAAAAGTTTCTATGGTAAGTCAAAATAATATATGACAAATGTTAATCAAGAACCTCAACAACATAAACAAATTTCAAGACGAACTCTTTTAAAAGCTATTGGAGCTAGTGTTCCATGGGCAGTTTTAGCCGGTTGTGCTGGACCTCGTCTTCCAAATAAACCCCAATCTTCTACAACTGCGCCGAAAAATGGTGATATATTAAAAGGAACTGATGGTAATAGTTATATGTACCAAGATGGCGCTCTTCTTCCTATTCAAGGGGCTCCTTCAAATAATGTTAAAAAGGATGGAGCAGAACGGTTAATAGCACAACAAAGAGATATTATAACTTCATTACAAGAATTAGGAATAAAAGTTGATGAAAATTTGCCAAAAGCAGTTCCAAGATCTTATGCAGAAGCATCTGATGCGGTTTCAGCTGATAAAAACAAACCCGTCGGAGCTGATCATTTTGTTCCAATCCTTGAAAATGACGGAAAGGGTGGCCAAATTTGGCGCGGTTGGTGGATGGCCGAACCTCCTTTTCCATTTAAAAATGATGTCAAATTTGACTCTTCAAAAGGGTATCACGTTGATAAGAACGGAAATGCAATGTTTGATCCAACTCAGATTTTTGAAACTGATTGGGAAAAATTACCACAAGACGTGAGAGATAATTTCGCTTCACGTTTAATTAATTTAAAAGTTAATAAAAAAGGTATTGCACTAATGGCACGTCGTGGAGGAATAACACGCGGAGATTTACCAAAAAATGCTCATAATTTTACCGGTACTTATGGATCACAAGTTGATGCAATTGAGCAACTAACAATTATTCCAGTTCCAGAGAATATCTGTCTTGAAAATATAGAAAAATCAGCTATAACAAAAGCCTATAGAATGGCAGCAATGGAGTTTAGAGATAATAAAGAAGCTCGAGAAGGTAAAATAATTGTTAAATGGTTTGATCCCGAAAAAGGATGGAAAATCATTAGAGGGAAAACCATTGCAAGATTAGCTGTTGAAGGACACGATTTAACAATGTTAGATCGTTTGATTGCTGGTGAACCTATTTCTTCTGAAGATATGGCTGAAAAGGTTGGTGGTAAACCAGAACATTGGTTATGGAATCCACCATCAAGAGAATGGTTTTATGAAGCTTTTCCAACACTTGCGGGAACCAAATATCAAGCAGGGGTTGGTCATATAAGAAACGGTAAATTATTGGTTGGAATAAAACATGCGGATAGTCGCACAACTGAAGTCTTTGATTTTAATGCAGGTGTCGTTAATATGGCAAGCTCAATGAAAGCTCCTGGAAATTTTCCAGCAGTATTGTTTGCCCGTGCCGGTATGGCAGTTAATGATTCCAGATTTAATAACCATTCTTGGTATACTTTCAGAAATGGCAATGTTAATCTTGGAAAACCAGGAATAGAACAGGCTACATGGATGCCGCTTAGTCCTGATTTGTGTCCAACAGGCGATGAAGATCAACAACTCATGGCTCGAGCTCGAACATTAGCACAAGAACAAGGAGATAGAAACGTTATTGCAGCATATTGGGATGGGAGTCAATATGTCGGAGTCAATAAATAAAATCTAACGTTTAATAAAAAGAACTAGACGATCATTCGCTGGCATTGGAAAATAAGCTACGGAATAAAAATATATATTGTTTTGACTATACAAATACTGATGAATTTTCTTCACAGGTTCATACAGTTGATCAGCTTGACTCTGCAGTAGTACTGGGTTTTTTTCTACGGTAACAAAAGCATCAATATCTTCAAAATGAGCGCCTTGTTGAATAAATTTTGATACATCATTTAATAATAATTTTTTATTTAAAATTTCGTTATTTGCATAGTTAATGTCATTTGAATATTTCTGATAAATCATTAATGGGAGATGTCCTTGATGAAAATATGGCAAATTAACTGCATTTACTAAATTAAGTCCTGATTCCTTTGTTTCTGCCTGAATTAGCAACTGATTAATAATTTGTTGATAAGCTATTGATTCTTTACTATAGATAAGGTTTACTGGATCGGTATCAAGGTAAATTAAATCAGTCCAACCCAGCAAAGGTAATTTCATTGATATTTTTTTATTAGGTGTCCAAGGCCATCCGAATGAAAGAATAAAAAAAGAAACTAATATAAACCCAATTAAGACACCGTTTATGAAATATTTACTGATAGTAACTAGTATGTTCTTATCTTTTATAAGATTCTTTTCAAAAAAGAGAGCAATAAAAAGCGCAACTAGCGGCATTAACGGAAAAATCACACGAATATTCTTATTTATTACAAAAAATGTGAATAAAATATATGTCGATCCTAATATTAACAAAGGAACAATTAAATATTTTTTTAGTCTAAAACGATTAAAAAATAACGAAACTATTAAGAATACAAAACCGATAAATTGGATCTGAAAATTAATCACTAGCCATGGATAAGAAATAATATTATTCCAACTCAATAGATTTTGAGGATCATCCGCTTCTCCCCTGTAGTTAACCACTCCTAAACGAATAAAGTTACTAAAATTATATATATACCAAGGACAGGAAATTACAATAAATAAAATAAAAGATAAAATAGACGACCATATAATTTTTTTATTTACAAATAAGTGAGTACGTTTTATATGGATTATTAAAGATAATATTGGAACTAGCAAGAAGATTATGGCATGCCATTTTGTAGCTTGAGCTAGGCCCAAAGATATCGCACTCAAAAAAATAAAACGAGTTTTACCTGTTTTTTTCAATCTTTCCCAAAAATACATTGTCAAAAAAATAAAAAACGTTAAGGGAATGTCCAGCATATGTAAACGCGAATATTGAATTATTGATATAAGAAAACTGTAAAAAAAGGTAGTAAAAAAAGCCGTTGATTTTTTATTTGTAATTTCTTTTATATAAAGAAAGATTACTAAAATTGTTAATAAAAAAAATATTGTTCCCGAGAACTGAATTAATTTCCAATCTACACCAAAAATTAACACTATTGCTGCTCCAACTATGTGAGTAAATACAGGATATCCTGAGGATATTTTTAGAAAATCACCCAAATTGAAATCTAATAAATTCATCTTAATATAATTTGCCATGTTGATACTAATCAAGGTGTGACCTACTGGATCAAAGTCAACTGGATTTTGGTTGAGTTTAATCCAAATAATATTCGCTGTGAGATGAAAGATAAGCAAAATTGCTAACAAATAATAATATAAGTTAGATTTTTGCTGTTTATTCTTTTGAAGAGGGGTAAAATTTGTCATGATTTTCTTGCTATAATTAACTACATAATTATTCTTTTATGAAAATACTCAAATCGCAAATTTTTGTTCTATTATTAATATTAATATCTTTATTACTATGTTATAAAAACTATACTCCAAATACAATTCTTTCGGGTTGGGACACAATTCATCCCGAATTTAATCTTGGACAATATTGGGAGCAAATCACTTCAGTCTGGCAGCAACATCAAGGACTTGGGGCTCCCCCATCACAAGCTCATGCAAGTGAAATCCCACGGATGCTTATTTATTCGCTCCTTACACTTATCTTACCTTTAAGTTTTGTTCGTTATTCTTATGTATTTTTAATGCTTATTATTGGACCAATAGGATTATATTATCTCCTCTCTTATATCCTTAAACATAAAAATAAAGGTAAATTTGATAACCTTTCGGCCTTTTTAGGTGCGCTTTTTTATCTTCTAAATCTCGGTACAATGCAGCATTTTGTTGTAGTTCTAGAAATGTTTGCAACTAATTTTGGATTTCTTGGATTTATTTTTCTTTTTGCCTCAAAGTTTATAGATCGGGGTAAAAAATCTAATTTAATTATTTTATTGATATTTGTATTTTTTGCTTCTTCTATGGCTCATACTGCCACCTTATGGTATGTCTTTTATTTAGGATTAATAAGTTATTGTTTGATTTATGCATGGACCGGTCATGCAAAACAAATCGCTTTAAAAAAGACATTTATTATTTCTATATTCGTACTCTTAATAAATTTTTATTGGATATTACCAAATATATATTATTCCGTCAATTATGCTCAAGATGTTATTAATTCCAAAATTAACCGAATCGGAACAGAAGAACTATACCTCCATAACCGTGCTTATGGAAATGTTACCAATCTTTTATTGTTGAGAAATTTTTTATTTGACTGGCAAATAACGCAATCAAAAAATATTGTTAAAAACGGTTCATTAGTAACCAATTCACAGAATTTGCTGCAAGCATGGAGCATTCGTCTTAATCAACCTTTGATAGAGTCATTAGGTTATTTTCTTAGCTTAATGGCATTATGTGGAGTCGCATGGGCACTTATCAAAAAAAACCATTATTTTGCAAGTTTTATGCCAATTCTCGTAGTATCCGCAATATTTCTACTCACAAATATCGAACCAATTGCTTCAATTGTGGACCTAACAAGACAAAATAACAGTTTTTTTAAAGAAACGCTACGTTTTCCATTTACAAAATTTTCTCTTTATTATATTTTCATTATCAGTCTGGGTTTTGGTTATTTTAATAATAAAATATTAAATTTATTGTCAAATAAAAAGATCGGTTATTTCTATGGTTTTATTATTTTTTTATTAATTATTATTTTCAATTTTCCAAGTTTCCAGGGTGAATTAATCAGCAAGGTAATTAGAGTTAAAATTCCCACTGAATATTATCAACTCTTTGGTTGGTCACAACAACAACCAAAAGGACGTATTCTTCAACTACCTTTACATTCAATTTATGGATGGGGAATCTATGGCTGGAATGAGCAACAAGAAACGCAAATATACCAAGGAGCAGGATTTAGTTGGTTTGGTTTAAAACAAGCAATTATGAACCGTGAGTTTGATCGTTGGTATCCATATAACGAACAAAGTTATCGTGAGTTTTCCTACGCATTATACTCACGCAATCCAAGATTATTTGAAACATTATTATCAAAATATAATATTAATTATATTCTTTATGATAAAAATACATTGAATCCTGGATCTTATGCCGGATGGAAAACCATGTTCTACTTAGAAACCGAGGAGCTAATATCACAAATCTCACCACTTCAATTAAATAAACAATTTGGTAATAATATTTACATCTATGATTATTCAAAAAATTTACCAGACCAAGAAATATATTCAATAAAACAGCCAATAAACGCTCTTCCAAGTTATCAATGGGGATATGTAGATCAAGCATATTTAGAATGGGGCGATTATATTACTTCAAACAATAGTGAAGATAGTCGATTTAAAAAAGTCTCTTATGTAAATCGTGATATCTTTGATAAAAAGGAGAGGATTCGAATCAATGGAATTACTCGTGGAGACTATTATCAAGCATCGGCTTTATTAGCCAGCGCTAGAGATTGTGATCCAGAAAAAAGTGAACTAAAATTCCACGAAATTGGAAACGATGGTTCAATTGAATATTATACTCAAAATGGAAGTCTGTGCGATGGAGTTGAGTTAATAAAATACCCTGAAAATTCTGGATACATTATAAGCGTTGAAAGTAAAAACGTGACCGGTCTTCCACTACGAATATGTGTCGAAGAAAGCAGTTCTAAAAAATGCATTTTTGACGACGAGCTTACACATTCACATAAGTACTACACTGATTCGTTTTACATTCCTCCTTATAGTCAAGGTGCTAATTATTTTTTGAATTTTACTAACTTATCAATTGGAAATGTTCCTACAGATAACTGGATTAAATCAATCAATATCTTTCCAGTTAGCTTATACCAACCAAATGGTACAAATATTGTATCAAAAAGAATACCTACACTTAACAAGCAAACTTCAACTTATCTATACTCCGTTCAGATTGAAGACCCCAATCAACAGGTATTAGTTCTAAATCAAGCTTATGAAAAAAACTGGAAAGCATATTTTGTTTCTGAGAGAATTGCAAAGAATGCAATATTAAGCCTACTTAGCCCGTTATTTGGTAAAGAAATCAACAATCACATCCTTGTCAACAATTGGGCGAATGGGTGGACAATTGATCCATTAAGTCAGTCAGATTTGAGAGAAGATAATAAACTTAATATTGTAATTGTTTTCTGGCCGCAGTATTTACAATTTGTTGGGTATGGATTATTAGCAATAACTATATTAATGTTGTTAATAAAAAGGCGTAAAACGATTAAATCATAATTAATTAGGAGTCGGTCGGTTTTTTTTCATTGCAGCAAAAACTTTTTTAATGTAGTTCTTTTTATTTACTTTCTCGTTTTTGGCGTTCTTGTCTAGCTTGTTTAGCTTCTTCAATTACTTGTGCAATTGGTTTTAGTTTATCCGCTGTTGTGGGATTATTTAAGTTTAATTCTCTTAAGGTAAATCTTCCTTGACTTGCTGGTGGAGTTTTCCCTGCATTTTCAGCCGCTCTTGGTTCTCCCATATTTTTATTTATTTATTATTTCTTACTTTTTCCCTGCCACTGTTTTAATAAATGTTTCTTCATTTTCTCAAGTTTTTCCACAGTTGTTTTGGTTTCTTTTTTGGCTTTATTCATCACATTTTCAATCATTTTTTCATACTTTTCCTTGTCAAAATCTTCGATTTTTTCTTTCACTTCATCCATTACGATAGTAACTTCACGGCTGACAAACTCGAATAATCTTCTCCCTTCTTCGGTTACTTCACCATAAATTTCTTTTAGCTTAACATCAACTTCTTTTTCTTTAAGCCATTCTTCCAGTTCTTTGAATTTCTTTAATGCTTCTTCACGATTTTCCTTACCGGATTTTGGTGAAAGAAAAAATGCAGTAATTGCACCAATCACTGTTCCCATGATTAATCCCAGTCCCAGTTTTGAAGATGATTTTTGATCTGACATATATTTAATTTAAAATTTATAATTTGAAATTTATAATTCAATCGTTAAGTACAATATAACAAAATTACTTAGTCTTTACACGACGATTTTTCATAAACCACGCCAAGGCACTCAATACTAGAGCCAATATTCCTTGAGTTGATTTACTTTCAATAAATTGGCTAATTTTTGTTTGTAATAACAGTGGTGTGTTCTTGACAATACTCTTAATTCTCAAAAGCATGATAATTATTCCTAAAAATAATCCAATTCCCAAACTCATGAAGATTATCGCCAAGATATAAAAAATAGTTTGAAGTTCCATATAGTAATGTTAACAGTGTTATTTTTATATTGCAAATATAGTTAATTCTATTATCGGATGGATAGCTGCTACGATTTGGCTTCAACCACATAAAGAGGACGGGTTGTATAAGTGTCCAATAATCTGAGTTTGTCCGCAACCACCTTATACATGCCATCGCCTTGGCCCTGTTGCATTAAATCTTTTACTGTCAGTAATTCTGGATGACATAATTCAGATTGATCAAACCGCAATAACGCATTTTCTGATGCAACGTAACCATCTCCGTCGCTAACTACTTGTTTTAGAGCGTTTTCTAAGGCAGTATAAACAGTTGCTGTTTGCCCACTTGATTTAAATTTCACACGGATAGTATCATGAGTCTCTTGAGATCCAGCTGATAAGTCTATTTCTGATAATTTCAAGCGTGGGACCTGTCCGGCAATATCCACTACTTTTCCACCCTCTAACATTGCTGTAAATACAGGTCTAAATAAATTCCAATAATAGGAAATATTTTGTTGATTGATTTCTTTTTTAAAATTAAAACCTCCCATCATCAATACTCTTTTATCAGCAGCATAACGCCTTAACATTTCACCGATCAATTTTAATGCCAACTCTCTGGTTGGATGATCTTTAGGAATAAACGGATCAATTAACATTTTTAGCATATCTTCCGATTGAGTTAATGATTCGCTTCTCTCTCTTATCACTCCCATTTGACCCATATTATTTATAACTGTTTCTCTAGCGTTACTTCCTGGTTCTCCTGTCATAACCCTGGGCATACCAAAACTAATTGCAGCTACTGTATCTGAGAAAAGTTTTGAATCGATAACATATTCTGCTAAGCGCCATGGATATGCCGCTAGTTTTTCTACATCAAGCGGATTACCACGTTGGTCAACTAGCAACTTTGCAATGATCTCCGCTTTTAAAAGATTTATTCGTTTGTTTTTTTCAACAGTTAGACCACTTTGTTCCGTCTGTTTATCAATCAGATTTCTCTCTTGGGCTCTTACAATTCTGCGTTTTTCTACAACAACCACTGATCCTTCAGATTGTGCTGTTTGCGCCTGTTTTTCATTATCTTGAGTCGATTGGTATGACCGCGCTCTTTCTAGATTTTTGTCGATTTCAGTTGTGTAATTTTTTAATAAATAGGAAGTAACTGGCCAGGCCTGACTTTCCGGAAAATTGGTCTTTCTAATTCCAGATGTTAAATGATTTAGATTATAAATCCGTGTAAACAATTCTGTAGCAAAAACAGCTGCCAATTGAGGATTTCGTGCGATTAATTCATTAAAAGCATTTTCTTGCACTTCAACATTTTGTCTCAGTTCAGCCGATGGAAAAATTTTGAGAATATTTTTCGTTTCATAAAATAATTGACGTGCTTGTTCTGCCGGCGTAGAAAAAAGTGTACTAACTTGCTCTTTTACCACCGATGTAACTGTACTATTGAGTAGATTCATCAGTCCGTTGGCATTTCCATCATAGCCAAATGCCTTAAGAGCGTTTTGCATTTCAAGGTTACCTCTTAGTTGATCTTCAGCTAAATTACTAAAAATAGGACTAAATAAATCTGATCTAACTTCGGTAACAACGTCTTTTTTAAACATTAAAACACCCTTTTTTTCAACAGTAAACGGCATAATATTTAAATCTTTAAGGGCTTGGTCAAATTCAGGTTGAGTGATTCTTCCCGCCAAAGTTAATGGAAAACGTTGAAGTTGTTGCTTTTTATCATTTAAATCGTCTAATTCTTTTTTTGTACTAATCGCCTTTGACTCAAGTTCTTGTTGGTTAGCATCTACAACTCTCAAACCTTCACGACTTACCCCAAGTTGAGATTCAATCTCAGTAATTTGGCCGGTTAACTGTGTTTGTGCCGATTGAACATATTCACCATCAATCTGTCTTGCTTCTTTAGTAGTCTCTTCGTCTATTGTTGATGCTGTAGCTCGAGCTGTAGCCCAAACAATTGCCTGTCCAATTGACCCGGGTATTCCCTTTTCTGACAAACGAGGAATATTTTCAAAACCATATTGAGCATAGTCGTCAGATTTTGCTGCAACATGACGAGCGCAATCATTTTTAGCTGTTGCAGAAATAACTGATGAAGTTACGATTGGAAAAAAAATATCGCCTACTGGATTAGTTAAAGGTAAAATCTCGTTAGTTGCCTGAAGCTCTTGTTCAAGCAGGTTGGCAGTTTTCACAACGTTATCCTGACCAATTGTGACTTCATCTTCCTGGACAGTTCGACCATCATTACTTTGTTTTTCTGCTCCTAATAAATAATTTTTAATTTTATAGATTGGCGTTGCTTTAAGCCGACCATCAATTAAATCAATTTTAGCATTTGGTAATCTTTCTTTTAATCTTCCAGCAATATTTTCTCCAACGCGGACAATTGAAGTTTCAGATAAGTTAGTTTGTTCAGGTTGTGGTTGCGCTGCCATTGTAATGATTATAAATCTGAAATCTCATTAAAGTCAAATCGATTAATACTTTTTGTTGTTATAATGTGAATATGAAACTAAGTATCGGAATTGTTGGTCTACCTAACGTCGGAAAAAGTACGTTATTTAATGCTATTTTGAAAAAACAGGTTGCCGAAGCGGCAAATTATCCTTTTTGCACCATCGAACCCAATATTGGTGTAGTTGAGGTTCCGGATGAACGACTTTCAGTTCTTGCGAAGATCGTCAAAACCGAAAAAATCGTTCCAGCAATTGTTGAGTTCTATGACATCGCCGGATTAGTTAAGGGCGCTTCAAAAGGTGAAGGTCTAGGAAATAAATTCCTCTCACACATCCGTGAAGTAGCGGCTATTGTTCATGTTGTTCGTTTATTTGATGATGATAATGTGATTCATGTTGCAAATAAGATTAGTCCAACTGATGATATGACAATTATTGATGAAGAACTATTATTTGCTGACTTGGAAACATTAAACAAACAAAAAGAACCGAAGATGAACGCCACTAAAGATGAACTTGCAACATATGAGTTGGTGCAGCTATTGAAAAAAGAATTAAACCAAGGCACACCAGCACGAAAAATTAAACTAGGAATTGAAGAACAACAGTTGGTTAAACCATTAAATCTTTTAACCCTTAAGCCGGTATTATTTGTATTTAATGTGTCGGAAAAACAACTTGAAAACATAAAAGAAACTCAGGAATTCATTGATAAATTGCTAAATTGTCAAATTGCTGGAAACAGTTTAACCACGTCAAACGTGGCTGAAGCAGTTCAACAGTTTAACAATTTTATTATATTAAACGCTAAATTAGAAAATGAAGTTCTTACACTGCCTGAGAACGAACAAAAAGAATATTTAAAACAATTTAACCTGGAAGATACCGGTTTAAATCGATTAATCAAAAAGTCCTATGAAATCCTTGGCCTTATTTCATTTCTAACCGCAGGAATAATAGAAGCACGCGCTTGGACAATTAAAAAAGGAACTTTTGCACCACAAGCCGCTGCAACAATACACACGGATTTTGAAAAAAAATTTATTAAAGCTGATATTGTTACATATAAGGATTTTGTCTCATGCAATGGTTGGGTTAGAGCTCGTGAGCAAGGAAAGGTCATAAGTGCTGGTCGAGATAATATAATGAAAGATGGAGATGTGGTTGAATTCAAGATTGGAGCCTAAACTTTTAACTTTCTATATTGAAAATATATCCTAATAAACCGGATTGATGAAAAAAAAGCAAAGACAAAACCTGCCCATCCATCCATAAATCCTTTGTGACGAAAATACATTTGGAAAAAAGTGATTATCGGTTTAATAAATAAATAATTTATAAAGCATGGTTTATTAGACGAATCATTATTCGTTTCTACAAAACGTTTTGCTTCCAATTTTGTGTATCGCTTCCACCTATTCCAATAACGTGCAAAAGTTGGATCGGAATAATGGAGAAGAGGATTTTTTAAATATCCAATTTTACTTATATCCTTCCCAATTTTATCCGGAACCTGGATTCCCGCCTGCGCGGGAATGACGTTTTTTTCACTTTCAACTTTGCTTTGTAACTTTGCACTTTGCACTTTGAACTTTGAACTTATTACGACGTTTTCATGCACATCCTTACACGGAAATCTGACCGCTCCATTGCGGTACAACCTAATCGTATAATCCGGATATTGCCCGCCCTTCATCAAAAAACGATTAAGAAACCAATTTTTACGAGGAACCCAAAAGGCTAAATTGTTAAATTGTTCTATTGCTAAATTGCTATTTTTAACAGTGTAACCATTTAACAGTTTAACAATTTCTTGTTTCAGTTCATCAGTAATCGCCTCATCAGCATCCAACTGCAAAATCCACTCCCCTTTCGCCGCTTCAAGTGCCTTTTGTTTATTGATATGAAACATTGAAGGATTATCAGTTTGAATTATCTTGACTTTATTGCCATATGATTTAGCAATTTGAGTCGTTTTATCAGTTGACCCACCATCAACAATAATCACCTCATCCACCAAGTCATATGCCGAATCCAATGGATAGTGTAAGTTTTTTTCTTCGTTAAAAACCGCCATACACAAACTTAAATTCATATATTATCCTAATCAACTAATTTATCCTAATCTACAAATATTCGTTGATTAGTATTTATTCGTAGATTTGTATCTTATTATTATATAATATCTCCATGTTAAAGATTGTTAATGTTCCAAACACCGTTCTCACAACCCCGGTTAAATCGATTGTCAATTTTGACCCGGCATTATTAAAATTGATTAGCGAAATGGGGAAAACATTGACAGCTCAAACTGATCCACCTGGAGTTGGACTGGCAGCACCGCAAGTTAATAAGAATTTAGCGTTGTTTATCATTAAACCTACACCAAAGGCAAAAATCGAGGTGTTTATTAATCCAGAAATAAAAAAATTTGAAATAAAAAAATTTAAAACCACAAAAGAAAAACAAAAGCTCGAGGGATGTTTGTCTATTCCCCGCATCTGGGGACCGGTTAAACGTGCTAATAAAGTATTGCTTGAATATTATAATATCAAAGGAAAACTCAAAACCGAATGGTTTTCCGGATTTAAGGCTGTGATTATCCAACACGAAGTTGATCATTTAAATGGAATTCTTTTTACAAACCGCTCTCTTGAACAAAAAGCCCCTATATACGAGGAAGAAGATGGAGAATTAAGGAAAGTTACATTATTATAATCTACACTTGAATTTCATTTCATCATAATCCATAATAAATATTATTATGGTTAGTTCTTTGGTATTTGTTTTATCGTTAATATCTTTTATTACGGTTATAGTTGGATTAGTTCTTTATTTCCGATCCAATCATAAACCATGCCATGAAAAAATTGGTTTTGGAATCATCCTTTTGATTTTTATATATATTCTTTATAAGCGTGTTTTTTATTTTATTGATTTTAGCCGTTATTTTATATACGATACTGAGTTATTAGCTTATTTTGGGATTATGGCGTGGATTTTATTACGCCATAAGGGAAAAACATACCCATTATCAACAAAACTTGTAATTGGTGGCATTACTCTTCTTGCTGTTGTGTTTATTTCTTTTTATACCGCAGTATTTATCGAAAAAAGTTTTTATTTATGTGGAATCACACAATTATGTCAACCGTAAAACAATATTATTTGTCTTTAAAATCCATCATTGTCATTCTTATAATTATTTTAACGATATTTTTGACTGCATTATTTTCGCGTCAATTACAAAGCAAGACACCAATATCTTATCAAACAAAAGCTTTTGACTTTACTCCTCATACACCTGGAACAATTAATATCAATATTCCAACCATTCCTCCTATTAACACCAATATTGGGATAAAACTTCCTTCAATTATTATTCCAACACTTCCTTCTATCCCCGTTGTAAACATTCAACAAATTAATCTTCCGTCAATATCAAACCCTGCGCCTCTCAATAATATTGAGTTTCCAAAAAATAATTTAAACATTACTTTGCCAAGTAATACTATTCCTATGATCGGATCTGTCGTTTCCCAAGGATCTGCAATTATTCAACAAATACTGAAATCACCAAACGCTAAGCAAATTATTGCAATGTTTATAAGCACTATTCTCTCTCCAAAAAGTAATAGCTCAACTCCTCCGTCAACGCCACCTTCTCCCAAAACGGTTCCTGTCCAACCAACTCCAACAACAGAGCCAAAAATAATACTTCAAACCTGCAAAGAAGACGATGGAACAAAAACAAATACTTGTCCAGCAAGATACAACGAGACGAACAAGTTGGTATACCGTCAATGCGGCGATGCCGGATGGTGCAGTTATACTTGTTTTTTTCCAGGAACATTAACAATAGTTGGCTGTTGGCCAGGACAACCAACAAAAGTTTATGATGTCGACTCTTTGTACATATGCAAAGATAAAAACTCATCACAACAAAAATGTCCCTCTTTATATAATGAAGGAGAAAAAGAAGTTTTTCGCGGTTGCGGATTACAAAAAAATTATATTGATAATATCGGATGGTGTAATTATACCTGCTTTAAACCCGGAACCAATGATGTAATTGATTGTTGGCCTGGTCAACAAAAATGGGAAACGTCCCCAACCGGAAATCCACAACCTTCCGGAAATCAACCTGTCCCTACTACTGTTGTCAAGGGAAAGTGTCACACGATACCGGGAAGTGGAGCGGCATCAATATGCGGATTAAAAGAACAAGATATTACCGCTTCAAATACATATGGCGAGTGTGTTGGATGCTCTGGAATCACAGGTAAGGGAAAATGCACCTGTCCTGATGGGGAAAAATGCGTTTGTCAACTTCTCGATAAAATTGAGCAAACCGTCTCCTGTACAAATGGAGGAAAATGGGAACAAATTCAGTGCAAGTGAAATTAATAGACTTAAAATACTATAAATACATAATGCAACTACATTATTTTTTATTATAATAAATTACGTTATGTTGATCAAACAAAAAACAAAAACAATTGTTCTAATTTTAAGTACTGTCATCTTTTTATTACTGGCAATCACAAGCATAACAATTCGATCACGCGCATTTGATAGTAATCTCGTTATAAAGCTTAAAATTCAAGGAACAAACCAAAATTCAAATAAAAAAACTGCTAAAATCGTAATTTATAACCAATCGCAAATTGTTCAAGAAAATTCTTCAATAATTTTGCTAAAACAAACGGACAATTCTTATCAGGCAGATATTCCTTTAAATGTAACAGATTTTTCCAACCGGTACGCGATTTTTATTAAACCTAACCGTGCAATAGCTAAACTGCTTTGTAGTGAAAGCTTAGTTCCCTGCCAATCACCCGGGTTATTTCTTAAAAATGGAATAAACCAACTTGACTTAACACGCTCATTGTTTTATGTTGGCGACATAAATCAAGACGGAACCATCAATAATAATGACACATTGGAATTTCTTAATTATTTAAGTAAAAAAAATCCTCCAGTTAATGAGTTTGCGGATCTAAATAGTGATAACGTCATTGATAGCCAAGATTATGCGTTATTAATTTACAATTTATTTCAAAATCAGGCTGATCCACAAATCAACTTCCTGATTTCTCCAACAACTACATCAATCCCTCAACCCAATCCAACAACAATTCCATCTCCAACCTTGACAATAACCAGTCCGACTCCATCCCCTACAACAATATTACCCTCACCTTCGCCTTTACCTTCACCGTCTCCAACACCAATTGCTGCAACCGCGACCCCGGTTCAAAAAGGAAAATGTCATGCATTAAAACCTGACTTTGCCGGCGGAGGATCGTATGATCTTGAAAACGACAGCAGTTCAACTTGTACCTGCACAATGGGTGTTTGTGCGCAAGCAAAATGCAATAATTGTAATTCCGGTGTTTGTGACTGCGGAAGCGTCCCTCTTCAAATGCCACCAATTGAAATGAACTGCAGTGGCGGAGCTACCTTTAATATTCAAATTTGCACACCTTAATTCAATCATCCTACTTTAAAACCATAGAGCATGGGTTTAATGAATATCACTCCCCATAATTGAAACTGAGAGCTTATTTACTTGAAGATTTTGAAGATGATTTTTTTACTTTTTTAACAACTTCCTTAGTCTTAACTTCCTTTTTTGGCTCAACATCCTTTTTCTTTGTTTCCTGAAACTTTACAACAGTTAAAAACGGTTTTTTTTGATCACGAATATCTTTTTTTATTCTTTTTATACATTTTGTACACAACTTCACGTTCTTAGCTTGTCCTTTTTCTAATACCTCAATTTTTTGCAGGTTTGGAAAGAAGATTCGCGCGGTTTTTTGAGCACGTTTTTTCCAGCGTCCACCGGCAACACCACGGTGATGAGTATGGGAGCGACCATGAATAATTCCTTTTTGACAGTGATAGCAAGGCATATTTAAGATATTAGTTAACAGTTAACAGTAAACAAGAACCAGAAAACATTTTATGATATCATATACTAATACAAAATTCAAATGTCAAAGATCAAATATCAAATCAATTTCAAAACTCAAAGTTCAAAAATTAAATAAAATCTTGTAATAAATAATTCTTAAATTTGCTAATGTTTTTGAATTTTGTTATTTGTGTTTGATTTGTGTCTTTGGATTTTGTTATTTGAATTTATTATATGATCAGTACCCTTTTTTCCAGTCCGATTTCTTTTGTTTTTTCAATTTTCGCATTACTTTCTGCCCTAACCATTCATGAAATGGCCCATGCTTGGGTTGCAGATCGATTGGGTGATCCGACCGCCCGTCTGAAAGGCCGAATTAGTCTTAATCCCCTAGTTCATATTGATCTGTCCGGACTATTATTTTTACTTTTTTTCGGATTTGGCTGGGGAAAACCGGTTCTGATTGATCCTTATAATTTAAAAAATCCACGTAAAGATACTGCCATCATTGCCCTTGCCGGCCCTTTGTCAAATATTGTTTTGGCAATTATTCTTTCATTAATATCAAGAATACTATTGAGTAATAGTCCATTAATTGTTGTTAACATACTTAGAATCTTAACAACAACCATGATTGTCTATAATATTGGCTTGGGTATTTTTAATTTAATCCCAATTTACCCGCTTGATGGCTTTAAGATTGTTGGAGGACTGCTTCCAAGGGAAAAGGCACAAGAATGGCAGGGATTGGAGCGGATGGGATTTTTCTTTCTGCTGGCGCTGATTTTTCCAATTGGAGGCTCTTCAATGCTTGATTACTTTATCAGACCAATCATGAATTTCTTTTATTATCTGCTTATTCCTATTGTAAGCGGAGGAATTGTTTGAAGTGTATAAAAGGAACTTGGTTCCTTATTTAGATAAACTACTATATTTTTTTATAACGGTTGACCACAAACATCTAAATCACGAATATAACCA
>Ga0247841_10006220_pt1 | contig 18638 bp, 12 predicted proteins | sample LaCruzMarch2015__2_FD_192410 | JGI IMG/M metagenome (GOLD analysis project Ga0247841, IMG submission 192410) | Freshwater microbial communities from meromictic Lake La Cruz, Castile-La Mancha, Spain - LaCruzMarch2015_18m | ecosystem: Environmental > Aquatic > Freshwater > Lake | place: Spain... | reverse complement strand
AAACCATTTTTTGCTCAGTTAAAAATTTTAATGCAAAAGGTTCCACGATTAGCAATTTGGGTGGTGACGTCCACAAAAAGTGAATATACAAATCAATCATATTTTAATAAAAATGTCTACCTTTCTTTCGCCCTCCGAGATAGCGAAAACATTTTATATGCGGGACGAGCAAAGTCCATGAAAAATAGCATAGACATAACCTATACTCATTTTTCAGAGTTGATGTATGACACGGTTAATGTTGAAAAATCGTACAACAGTCAGCATGTGTATGATTCAGAAGGTGTTATGGATTCTTCTTTTATGTTTTCTTGCCGAAACTGTCAGAATTGTTTTGGTGGGGCAAATTTACGGTCAGCAAATTACATCTTTTTTGGAGACCAACTCACAAAAGAAGAATACAAAGAAAAAATTGATAAATTAAATCTGGGAAATAGGGGTGAAGTTGAAGATTTGATGATTATTCACAAAAGCAAATCCATCGGGCTTTAGAATTAGTCAATTGCACAAATTGCATTGGTAACTATCTGGTTAATTCAAAAGATTGTTATCATGTTTTTGATGGATTTGAATTGGAAAATGCCAGACACTCCATATGGGTTTTTACCAGTAAAGACATTTCTGATTGCTATGGCATGGGAGGAAGCAATAATATCTATGAAACAATTGGATGCGAGGACGTTGCAAACTGCTCTTTTGGTAATATAGTAGATTCGTCAACAGATGTTTTTTATTCAGATCTTTGCAAGGGGTCTCAAAATCTTTTTGGATGCGTTGGAGTTAGAAGTAAAAAATATTGTATTTTAAATAAGCAGTACACTAAAGAAGAATACGCAGAGATAACCCAAAGAATAAAGGAAGATATGGACAAAAATCCATATACTGATAACAGGGGGATTATTTATAAATATGGAGAATTTTTCCCGTCCGACTTGTCTCCGTTTGCTTACAATGAAACCATTGCTCAGGAGTTTTATCCAAAATCAAAAGAAGAAATTATTAATTTAGGGTATAGATTTTGCGAACAAGGAACAAAAAATTATATTCCAACCATTCATATTGGAGACATACCAGAAGATATTTCTAGTGTAATAGATAATTTTAGCGAAGAAATAATAGAATGTAAAAATAAAGGAGCTGTTGAGACGCAATGCACTTTAGCTTTTAAAATAATGCCAGAAGAATTATCTTTTTATCAAAAGCAAAAAATTCCAATTCCAGAACATTGCCCAAACTGCCGCCACTATGCACGTCTTGCAAAGCATTTACCTCCTCAAATATTTAATCGTACTTGCGCAAAGTGCGGGAAAGAAACACGCTCGGCATATTCACCAGATCGGCCAGAGATTATACATTGCGAAAGTTGTTATACCCGCGAAGTTGTGTAACTTCGCCTAGCGTAGCGATACAAATTAGAAGTAGTATAAAAATAAAAAAATAATTAATTTAATAAAATGGAATCAGAAACAAAACAATGTCAAAACTGCAAACAGGACTTTATTATAGAGTCCGAGGATTTTAATTTTTATGAAAAAATAAAAGTGTCGGCACCAACGTGGTGTTGGAAATGCCGTTTTCCAAGGCGATTGGCATGGAGAAACGAGCGGTCGCTATATAAACGAACGTGTAGTTTGTGCAATAAAAGCATGATTTCTATGTTTAAGCCAGAAGCTCCTTTTCCGGTTTATTGTCATGACTGTTGGTGGTCTGATAAATGGGATCCACTAAAGTTTGGCAGAGAGTATGATTTTTCTAAATCATTTTTTGAGCAGTTTGCTTCGTTGCAACTAGAAGTTCCTAGACCGGATTTATACGCATCTCAGAATGCAAACAGTTATTACTGTAATCACACAGCTCATCTTAAAGACTGCTATCTAATGTTTGGAAGTTGGTTTTCTGAAAACTGTGGTTATGGGCAATCGGTGCTTGATAGTAAAGATTGCTGGGATGGTTTGTTTTTACAAAGCTGCGAGGGCTGTATGCACACCATTGAAAGCACTAAATGTTATCAAACACATTTTAGCCAAAATTGTACTGGATGCACGGATTCGGCATTTTTGTACGATTGCAGAAATTGCCAGAATTGCCTTTTTTGCTATAACCTCAGAAATAAAAGTTATCATATTTTTAATCAGCCAGTTTCAAAAGAGGATTTTCTCCGCATGAAAGATAGCGTTCTTAGTTCTTATTCGTTGCTTGAAAAAAGATTTTTAGAATTCCAAAAAACAGTTAGCCAAATCGCTATCCATAAATATTTAATTGGAGAGCATAATTCTAATGTATCTGGAGATTCTATTTATGACGCAAAAAACGTCCATGTTTCTTTCTTTGTTGCCGGAGGAGAAAATGAAAAATATGCAATTAGAAGTGTAAAAGGTCAAAAAGATTCTATGGATATTTTTGGAGTAAATGGTGGGGAATTAGGATACGAATCTAATAATGTGGACTTTTCTTCAAAAGTTTTTTTCTCCGTTAACGGAGAAAATAATTCTAATACAGATTATCTTGTAGATTCTTTTAGCGCTGAAAATTGTTTTGGTTCTATTTCGTTAAATCATAAAAAATATTGTATTTTAAATAAGCAATACGATGAGAAAGAATATTTTGAGCTAAAAGAAAAAATTATTGCTCAAATGAAAGAAACGCCTTATGTAGATAAAGCTGGCCGGAAATATTTTTATGGTGAATTTTTACCAATAGAATTATCTCCCTTTGCTTATAACGAAACACTTGCCCAAGAATACGCCCCTCTCACAAAGAAAAGCGCCGAAGAATTGAAATATCCTTGGCAAGAAATGGCAGACAAAGAATATGCGCCAACCAAAAGATGGGATGAACTACCAGATACTATTTTAGAAGCTGATGACTCTATATTAAAAGAAACAATACTCTGTGAAGCTTGGGACAAAGATAAGGAAAAGGCTAAAGAACATAAATGCACTATGGCATTTAAAATTACTCCAGACGAACTAAAAATATACAGAAAATTTAAATTGCCTTTGCCGAGAAAATGCCCCAATACAAGAAATTTTGAACAGTTTCAATTAAGGAATCCAGTTAACATTTGGCACAGAAAATGTATGCACGAGGGATGTACCAACGAATTTGAAACATCCTATGCTCCAGACAGACCAGAAATAGTTTATTGCGAAAGTTGCTATCAACAAGAAGTAGTATAAAAAAATATATGAACCAAGAAACTAAACAATGCCAAAACTGCAAAAAAGACTTTGCTATAGAGCCAGAGGATTTTAATTTCTACGAAAAAATGAAAGTGCCAGCTCCAACTTTTTGTCCAATGTGTCGCGTTGAAAGGCGATTGGCTTTTAGAAATGAAAGGAAACTTTTTAGGGTTAAAGATGCTTTTACAGGCAAGGATATTTTTTCTCTTTATCCAGCTGAAAGTGGCAAAAAATCAACACCAGAGGAAGAATGGTTTAAGGACAGCTGGAATCCCTTAGATTATGGAAGAGATTATGATTTTTCGGTCAATTTTTTTGAACAACTCTCAAAGCTAGAAAAAGAAGTGCCAGTTTTTGCTCAAAGGGTAGAGTATATGGTAGACAGCCCTTATTGTGCAAATGCTTCGGGTTTAAAAAATTGTTATTTGTGTTTTAATTCTAGCTATTCGGAGAATTGCATGTATGGAAATGCAACAGACTTTAGTAAAGATTGTGTTGATAATTCTCATATCAGTAAGTCGGAAAAATGTTATCAATGTTTTTGGTTACAGAATTGTTATCAATGTTATTTTACTATAATGTCTGTTGACTCTAGAAATTTATGGTTTTGTAGAGATTGCCTGGGGTGTAACGATTGTTTTAGTTGCACCAACTTACGCAATGCATCTTATTGCATTTTTAATAAACAATACACCAAAGAAGATTATTTAAATGAGATAAAAAAATTAAAATTAGATACAATATCTGGTCTTAAAAAGGCACGAGAAACGGCGCGCGACTATTGGAAAACCCAACCAACAAAGTATCATCAAGGAATAAAGAACTTTAATTCTACGGGCTCATATGTAACTAATTGTAAAAATGTTAATGATAGCTTTCTTGTTAGAGAAGGAGAAGATATGAGATATTGCCAATACTTGCAGGTCCCCAAAAATAAAGATTGTTATGATGCTTCGGCCTGGGGAGAAAACATGGAAATGCATTATGAAACTTGTTTGTCTGGAGGAAACACATCTAATTTAAAATTCTCAACTGATTGTTGGCCCAACTGTAAAAATCTTGAATATTGTATTAGCATGTTTAGTTCAAGCGATTGCTTTGGGTGTGTTGGCATGAAAAAAGCACAATACTGTATTTTAAACAAGCAGTATACCAAAGATGATTATTTAGCGATGGTTGAAAAAATTAAAAAACAGATGGATGACATGCCATATGTTGATAAAAAGGGAAGTGTTTATAAATATGGGGAATTTTTTCCTATTGAACTCTCGCCTTTTGGTTACAATAACACAACCACGTTTCAATATTTTCCAATGACTAAAGAAAAGGCTGAAGAAAATGGCTACCCATGGATTGAAGTGGCACGTGGTAAATATAATATAACTAAAAAAGCTTCTGAATTACCCGATGCCATTGGCGACGTTAACGAAAGTATTTTAGACGAAGTTATAGAATGTCAAAATTGTAAAAACCCGTATAAAATTTTAAAAGATGAATTTAATTTTTATAAAAAAGAAGAAATACCATTACCAGATTTATGTGATGAATGTCGCTTTAAAAGGAGAATAGAAGACAGATTAAAATTTGAGCTATATGATAGAACTTGTATGTGTGCAGGCGCAAAAGATGAAACGGGAAAATATAAAAATAATGTGAAACATTTTCATGGCGATAAACCTTGCAGCGAAAAGTTTAAGACTGGTTATGATCCAGAAAAAGGAGAAATAATTTATTGCGAACAGTGCTATCAACAAGAGGTATATTAACGTTATCAGTAAAATATTATGGAATCACAAAATAAAAAATGCGAGAAGTGTGATCAAGATTTTATTATTCAGCCAGATGACATTCCATTTTACGAAAAAATGGATTTACCACTGCCTGTTTTGTGTCCAGTGTGCCGATTTAAGTATATGTTAGCGTTTTGGGTATTTGGAAGATTTAGAATCGCTAAGTCCGCATTAAGTGGTAAAACAATTATAACTGTTATTCCAGAATCAGCTCCCTTTCCTATTTATGACAGGACTGAGTTTGTGTCCGATGCATGGGACCCACTAACATACGGAAAAGATTATGATGATGCGAGGCCATTTATTGATCAGCTTGTTGAGCTGCAATCAAAAGTTCCTCATCCTCATCAGGTTGGAGTTAAAAATCTTAACTGCGACTGGACTGATGACGTTTGGGAATCAAAGGATGCGTATCTTACGCGCTCCGCTATTGGGCTCGAATCTATTATTTACGGATATCGTGTAATAAATTGTAAAAATTCTGTTGATTTAACTTTTTCTTTTGACTTGGAACGTTCGTACGACTGCTTAAATTGTTTTAAAAGTTATAATTTAAAATATTCTTTTAATTCCCGCGATTGTATGGATAGCTATTTTTTGTATGATTGCCGAAACTGCCAGAACTGTTTTATGTGCTGGAATTTAAGAAATCAAAAATATTGTATTTTAAACAAACCGTATTCGAAAGAAGAATACGAAGAAAAGCTCAAAGAATATAATTTAAAATCACGAACGGCAGTTGAGAAATTAAAAAAAGAATATTGGCAGCATTTAAGAAGTGACGCAGTGCATCGTCCGCATTACAACACGCAAGCAGTTAATTCCACAGGAAATTTTCTTGAAAATGATAAAAGCTGTTATGAATGTTATTTTTTGCAAGAATCAGAAAATTGCCGTTATTGTTTTAGGGGTTATGACAATAAAGAAACTATTGATTCGATTGGATGTATGTCTTTAGAGAAGTGCGGAAACGGCGTGATGGATCAACTCGGCGGTTATAACAATACATGTAACCTTTACACTACAAGTTGCCGATATAGCAATTATTTAGACAACTGCGAGGAAACTGAATATTGTTTTGGCTGTGTGGGTTTGCGAAAGAAAAAATATTGTATTTTAAACAAACAATATACTGAAACAGATTACAAAGAGCTTGTTGAAAAAATTAAGAGCGACATGAAAAAGAGGGGAGAATGGGGAAAGTTTTGGCCGCTTTCGTCAGCTTATGCGGGTTACAATCTTTCTTTGGCTCATATGCAGTTTCCTATGACAAAGGAAGTGGCGTTAAAATTTGGCGCTAAATGGGAAGAAACCACAGAGCCGCACTATGAAAATATTATCAATGGTAATGATTTGCCAGACACCATTAATCAAGTCGGCGACGAAATTGTAAAGCAACGTATTCTTTGTCCGGAAACAAAGTTGAGCTATAACGTTACCAAGGAAGAATTGGCATTTTACAAAGAGCATGGAATTCCTCTGCCAAGCACACATTTTGATTGGCGTACGTTAGAGCGTTATAAGCCATTTAGTCATATGGCCAAATTACAGCACGGGGTTTGCACATATTGCAAAAAAGAAATTGAACATTATTATAGTCCCGAGCTTGGATTCCAAAAGATAGCCTGCCTTGAATGCTACCAGCGCGAGGTGGCATAAATTATGCAAAAAGAAACAAAACAATGCCAAAACTGCAAAAAAGACTTTGCTATAGAGCCCGAGGATTTTAATTTCTACGAAAAGATGAAGGTTCCCGCGCCAACGTTTTGCCCGGATTGCCGATTTCAGCTTCGGTTGTCTTTCCGTAATAATAGGGTTTTTTACAAGCGTGAATGTACATTATGCGGGGAGAAGCTGCTTACAATATATAATCTCGACCGTCCCTATACTATTTACTGTCGCGATTGTTGGCTATCAGATAAATGGAATCCGATAGACCACGGTCGGGAGTACGATTTCTCTATCCCGTTTTTTAGTCAGTTTCGATCTTTGCAAGCGAGAGTTCCTAGAATAAATTTGTACCGTGATAATTTTGTGGCAAGCGAGTATTGTAATTATGGACTTGATTTTAAAGAGTGTTATTTGATGTTTGGCGGGCACACTAATGAACGTGTGTACTTTGGCAATCAAGTATTCGAATCCAACGACACCTTAGATGTTTCGTTTTCAGAGAAAATTGAATTGGGGTATGAAAATTTTGAATGTGCAAGATGTAACAAACTATTATTCGGCAGTTTTTGCATGGACTGCATGGATAGTTGTTATCTCATCGAATGTCGAAATTGTATGAATTGTTTTGGATGCGTTGGGCTTACAAACAAACAATACTATATTTATAACCAACCACACACAAAAGAAGAATACGAAGAATTTATAAATTCTATAAATTTTGGCAGCTATAAGGCGCATGTCGGGTTTCTCAAAAAGGTTGAGGAAGTATGGTTAGCCGTGCCGCACCGATACGCTCGTATATATAAATCGACCAATTCAGATGGAGACGATCTTTATGAGGCAAGAAATGTTCACCATTCGTTTAGTTCACGTCAGGCGGAAGATTCAAGGTATTTGTTCTTTATTAGAAGTAATGCCAAGGATTGTTATGACAATTCATTCCAGGGATTTAACAGTGAAAAACTTTATCAAATTGCTCACGGATTCGGTGGTTACAATTCTGTGGTTGGCATTAGAAATCTTAACAATCAAAATAGCCGGTACAATGAAGAGTGTCAAAATTGTGAATCTATTTTTGGGTGTGAGGGCTTAAGAAAGAAAAGTTATTGTATTTTGAATAAACAATATACTAAAGAGGAGTATGAAGAATTACTGCCGAAAATAATAAAACACATGGAAGAAATGCCGTATATCGATAAAAAGGGCAGAATATACAAGCATGGAGATTTTTTTCCTAGTGATTTGGCTCCGTTTGCATATAACGAATCTATCGCACAGGAATATTACCCGCTTTCTAAAGAGCAAGCGCAAGATTGCGGATATTTGTGGAAGGAAACCGAAACAAGAAATTACAATATTACTATGAAGAATACCGAAATTCCTGACGATATTAAAATGGTTAAAGATGATATCATTAACCAGATGATCGAGTGTGGCCACCAAGGAAAATGTTTAGAGCAATGCACAGAAGCATTCCGTATAACTCCTCATGAACTCGAATTTTATAAAAGAATGTCGTTACCTTTGCCTCGTCTTTGTCCTAATTGTCGTCATTATCAACGTATCCATCTTAGAAATCCCTTAAAACTTTGGCATAGAAAATGCATGCGCGAAGGATGTTTAAATGAGTTCGAGACAACGTATGCACCCGACCGAAAAGAGATAGTTTATTGTGAGCGTTGTTACCAACAAGAAGTATACTAAATACATGCAACAAGAAATTCGCCAATGTCAAAATTGTAAGAAGGACTTTATAATAGAGCCCGAGGATTTTAATTTCTACGAAAAGATGAAGGTTCCTGCGCCAACGTGGTGTCCAATTTGCCGTGCCAGAAGAAGATTCATTGGTAGAGATTTGCGTGTTTTGTACAAGAGAAAATGCGATTGGAGCGGTAAAACTATCTTCTCCATATTTCCCCAAGATTCACCGTTTAAAGTTTATGAACGCGATTTTTGGTGGTCAGATAAATGGGATTCATTAGAATATGGCCAGGAATATGATTTTAACAAGCCATTTTTTGATCAATTGCGTGAATTATCTCTCAAAGTGCCACAGCCCAGCCAAACAATGTGGAACGCAGTTAATAGTGAATTTTGCACGGGGGCAAATGATTTGAAAAATTGCTACTTGGTTTTTGTGGCCACAAATGACGAAGATTGTATGTATAGTTCATGGATTAATAAAACCAAAAATTCTATAGATGTTACGCAAGCAGAATCATCGGATGCATGTTACGAATCGTTTAATATTATAAAATCAAACAAGGCGTTCTTTTCTGTAGATTGCGAAGATTGTGTTGATGTTTGGTTTTCCAAAGGTCTCCAGGGTTGCATGAACTGCGTTGGTTGTGTAAATTTACGCAGTAAACAATACTATATTTTGAACAAACCCTATACAAAAGAAGAATATCAAAAAAAACTTTTAGAGTTTGATTTTGGATCTGCCAAAAAATTAGAAGATTTTTCTAAAATAGTAGGAGATTTTTTTTCTAAAAGCATTGTACGCAGCACTATCGGTAGACATAACTTTAACGCATCGGGTGAATACATTAATAATTCAAAAAATGTTCGTAATTCTTATTATGTGCAGGGTGGAGAGGATTGCCGATACGTGCAATATTTAATAACTCCAACAAGCAAAGATTTTATGGACGTTACCCTTTGGGGACAAAATTCTGAACTGGCTTATGAAACAAATGGGTGTGGCGAGAATTCTTCGCGAATAAAATTTTGTTACAGAACATATCGTAGCTCGCAAAATTGTACTTATTGTATGCAATGCTCTAATTCATCAAACTTGTTTGGCTGCGTTGGTTTGCAAAAAAAACAATATTGCATACTGAACAAGCAATATACAAAAGAAGAATATGAAGCTCTCGTTCCAAGAATAATCCAACACATGGATGAGGCGCCTTTTGTGGACAAAAAGGGGAGAGTTTATAAATATGGTGAATTTTTTCCGCCAGAGCTTGCGTTCTTTGCTTATAATGAAACACTTGCCTTTGAGGATTTTCCAATGACTAAAGAGCAGGCCCTTGCCGAGGGCTACAGATGGAAAGATCCGGAGGAAAAGGATTATAAAATTACTTTGCAGCCAGAATTAATCCCAGACCATATTAAAGATGTAACAGACGATATTTTAAGAGAATCAATTGGTTGTGTTCACGGGGGAGAGTGTTCGTGTAGGTGTACGACAGCTTTTAAAATAATAAAACAAGAATTAGATTTTTATAGAGCGCACAATATACCAATTCCCAGATTGTGCCACAATTGTAGACATGTTAATCGTATAAAAAACAAAAGATTAATGAAGTTATGGGATAGGACTTGCTCAAAATGTGGGACAGGTATCCAAACAAGCTATGCGCCAGAGCGGCCTGAGATAGTTTACTGCGAGGCCTGTTATAATCAAGAAGTCGCCTAAAATAAAAAACGTGGAGAATCAAACAAAAATTTGTCAAAATTGTAAAAAAAACTTTACCATAGAGCCCGACGATTTTGCGTTTTATGCGAAGATGAAAGTGCCAGCGCCGGTTAATTGTCCGCGGTGTCGTTTTCAATGGCGGGCAATCTGGCGAAATGAAATGCATCTTTACAATCGAAAATGCGCCTTGTGCGGCAAGTCTATTGTAGCGATGTATCATCCAGATTCTCTCTACACAGTTTACTGTCAGGATTGCTGGCTTTCGGACAAATGGGATCCAGCTTCTTATGCACAGGATTATAATCCCCAGCGCCCGTTTTTCGACCAACTTGGAGAATCATTTATAAAAGTTCCTAAGGTGGGAATATATATCACCGAAGAATCGGGGCCAAACGTAAACAGCGAATATGCGAATTTTGCCGGCAGTTTGAAGGATTGTTATTTAATTTTTAACTCTAGCCCCAATATAGAGAACTGCGCATATTCAAGGGGATTGGGTTATTGTCGTGATGTTTTCGACAGTTATTATAATGACAAAGTTGAGGGTGGGTATGAACTTGTTAATACCCATAGCTCAGCTAATATTGTTTATACTCAAAATTCAAATGATTGCGTTGACTGCTGGTATATGTATGGATGCTCTGGCTGCCAGAATTGTTTTGGTTGTGTCAATTTGCGGCATAAATCTTATTATTTTTTAAATCAACTTTTTTCTAAAGAAGAGTACGAGAAAAGAATAGGGGAGATAAAAGGTAGTTATGCAAAATTGGAGACTTTTAGAAAAGAGTTTGAGGGTCTTGTTCTTAAGGCTCCGCACAAAGAAAACAATAATTTAAAAAGTCCGGGCTCTTCCGGCGAATATATTTTCGAATCTAAAAATTGCAAAAATTCTTTTGAGCTTTCTTTTTGCGAAGACTGTCGCTATATCTTTTCAGCTAAGGGCGCTAAAGACTGTTATGACTTGCTCGGCCACGGTCGTCAAGGCGAATTATTACTTGATAACGTTGCAGTGGGTCATTCTAGAAACATCATCGGTTCATGGTGGGTTGTTACTTCCAGTGATATTTTTTACAGTTTGGGTTTGCGTTCATGTGAAAATTGTTTTGGCTGCGATGCCATGAGAAATGCCCGTTATTGTATCTTGAACAAGCAGTACAGCGAGAAGGAATACAAGCAAATTACTGAAAAAATAATTTTAGAGCTCAAAGAAAAAAATCTTTTCGGCAGTTATTTTCCGCCATCACTCAGCCTTTTTGCCTACAATGAAACTGTTGCTCAAGACAATTATCCGCTTGCCAAAGAAGAGGTGGAAAAATTGGGCTTTAGGTGGCAGGACAATCCTCAGATGACGAAAGGACGAGAAACTTTGAAGTCTTGGGAAATTCCTGACAATATTAAGGATATAAAAGATTCCATTTTAAATGAAATTCTTGCTTGTGAGGCTTGCGGAAGGAACTATAAAATAATCCAGTCGGAGTTGCTTTTTTACAGAAAAATGACTTTGCCATTGCCACGTAAATGTTTTTTTTGCCGACACGAGGACAGGTTAAAGCGCCGAGGCCCAATGGATATTTACGACCGCCAGTGCGTCAAGTGCGAGAAAGCCATTAAAACAACATATTCGCCCGACCGTCCGGAAATAGTTTATTGTGAAAGCTGTTACCAACAGGAAGTGGTATAATTATTAAAAAAATATATGGAACAAAAAAATTGCCAATGTCAAAATTGTAAGAAGGACTTTATAATAGAGCCGGAGGATTTTAATTTCTACGAGAAAATGAAAGTGCCCGCGCCAACGTTTTGTCCGGATTGCAGGATGCAAAGGCGCCTTGTTTGGAGAAATGAGCGTTCTTTGCATCGTAGAAAGTGTGACGCCACAGGCAAGGATATTGTTTCCATTTTTGCGCCCGATAAAAATGTTAAAGTTTATGACCAAAAATATTGGTGGTCGGACAGTTGGAATCCCTTAGATTACGCACGTGTTTATGATTTTAATAGATCTTTCTTTGAGCAGTTTAAAGAGCTAATTGCAGAAGTCCCATTGCTTAATGTTTTTAATGCCAATGCTGTTAATAGTGAGTATTGTAATTTTACAATAAATCACAAAGATTCTTATTTAGTGGCAGCTGGTTGGGATAATGAGGCGGTAATGTATAGCAGTCGTATTTCTTTTTCTAAAAATTCAGTTGACTGTTTTGTGTGCCATAAACTTGAACTTGGATACGGCAACATTAGCTGTAAAAATTCTTATCATTTATTGCACAGCGTATATTCAGAAAACTGTAGTAATTCAGCGTTTTTGTTTGATTGCAACAACTGCCAGTTTTGTTTTGGTTGCACTAATTTGCGTAATCGTTCTTATTGCATATTCAACGTACAATATTCTAAAGAGGATTATTTAGAAAAGATAAAGGAGTTTAACTTGGGCAGTTATTCGAACGAAGAAAAATTTAAAACTAAATTCCAAGAGCTAAAGAAAAAAGCCATTCATCGTTACGCTCATTTAATTAAATGTCAGAATGTTATCGGAGACAACGTTGAGCAATCAAAAAATTGTTATCATTGTTTTGATTTAGCCGGCGAAGCAGAAAATTGTAAATGGTCACACTGGGGCACATATGGACTAAAAGATTCCTATGACACCGGCCCCGGTACTGGCGGTAAATCTGAGTTGGCTTACGAAATGGTTAGCTCCGGCGTTAATTGCAATAACGAGGTTTGCACTATTACCAATTGGAATTGTACAAATAGCCAGTATTCTTTTAACTGCCATGGTTCCAATAATATTTTTGGCTGCGTTTCTTTAAAAAATAATCAGTATTGTATTTTCAATAAACAATATACTAAAGAAGAATACGAAATATTAGTGGAGAAAATAAAAAAACAAATGATTGAGGTGTCTTACAAAGACAGTAGGGGACGGGTATACACTTATGGAGAATTTTTCCCCATTGAGATTTCGCCATTTGATTACAATGATACAGTTGCTCAGGATTATTTTCCTTTAACCAAAGAAAAAGCTAAGGAGCAGGGCTATGGATGGAGAGAGCCAGAAGAAAGAGAATACAACATAACTATGTTTGCTAAAGATTTGCCAGACAGCATCGATTCTGTTAGTGATTCTATTTTAAAGGAAGTAATTGGATGCGCAGACGAAGGGAAATGCGACCACCAATGCACCACTGCTTTTAAAATTATTCCTGACGAATTACAGTTTTACAAAAAGATGAATGTTGCTTTGCCCAGATTATGCCCTAATTGTCGATATAATGAAAAATTACAACAACGAAACCCTTTAAAACTTTGGCACCGCCAGTGTATGTGCGAAAAAAATCATTTGCACCACACCGGGAAATGCACAAACGAATTTGAAACATCCTATGCTCCAGATAGGCCAGAAATTGTTTACTGTGAACAGTGTTACCAAACCGAAGTAGTATAGTTGCTAAAAATATTCTATAATTAATTTATTAATTATTATGTTTAAAACTCTAAAAGATTTTAGTGTGATTAACAAGCGCGTCTTGGTAAGATGCGATTTTAACGTTCCAGTAGACGAAAAGGGAAATATTTTAGATGACTTTAGAATCCAAAAAACCTTACCGACAATCAAATACTTGCTTGAAAATAAAGCAAAAATTATTTTGATGAGTCATTTGGGCGAGCCGGGGGGTAAAGTTGTGCCAGAATTAAAATTAAATAAAGTAGCCGAAAGATTAGTAGAATATCTTGGTTTTCCAATTGGAAAAGAAGACGATTGTGTCGGACCGGAAGTAGAATCCGAAACAAACAAATTAGAAGACGGTAGAGTTCTTTTATTAGAAAATTTAAGATTTCACAAAGAAGAAACAGATAATAATCCAGAATTTGCAAAGAGACTTTCTTTTTTGGGAGACGTTTACGTAAACGACGCCTTTGGAGTTTGTCACAGAAACCAAGCCTCGGTAACAGGAGTTCCCGAAATTTTACCTTCTTGCGCAGGATTATTATTAGAAAAAGAAATTGAATCCCTAGAAAAAGTTTTAAAAAATCCAGAGAAGCCCATGGTGGCAATTGTTGGCGGAACAAAAGTGGAAACAAAATCAAAATTTATAAATAACATTTCAAAAGTTGCTGATTTTGTAATAATCAGCGGATTAATAGCAAAAGAGGTTTCTGAAAAAAATATTAAATTTGATTTTCCAGAAAAAATTGTAGTACCCTTTGGGCAACTAGACGCTCTAGATATTGATGAAGATTCGATAAAAATGTTTCAAGAAAAAATATCAGAAGCAAAAACAATTGTTTGGAACGGACCATTTGGGAAATTTGAAGATAAAGAATATGCTAAGGGGACTTTAGCAATTGCTAATGCGATAATAAATAGCGGGGCTTATTCTGTTGTTGGAGGAGGCGAGACAGTTGAATTTTTAACAAAACAAGGTATGATTGATAAGTTCAGCCATGTTTCAACGGGAGGAGGAGCCATGTTGAGCTATCTTTCTGGGGAAGAACTACCTGGACTAAAGGCGCTTTTGTAGCGCTCGGAAAACGATTTTTTGCTCGGTTATGTTACTTCAGAAACACGTCGTCGTTTAAATTTTTTAAATTGCAATTAGAAAAAAATTAAACGCGCCTGATACTCAGCGCCCACAACGGGGCGCTTCCGTAGCCGTTTCTTTTGCAACATAACCTCGCTAAATTTCCATAAAAATAGTCTATGAAAAAGATAAAAAATATCGAAGAAGCTGCAGAAAGGATCAAAAAAGCCGTTCAAGACAAAGAGCGGATTATTTTGTATGGAGATTCTGATTTAGATGGAATTTCTTCGGTGGTTATTTTAGAAGAGGCGATTAAGGGTTTGGGTGGCAAGGTTGACGTAGCTTTTTTTCCAGATAGAGAAAGCGATGGTTATGGGATAAATTTAAGGGCTTTGGAAATGTTAAAAGACAAGGCTCCCGCGCTTTTTATAACTTTGGATTTGGGAATTGGAAATGTAAAAGAAATTGATATCGCAAACGAAATGGGATTTGAAGTTATTATTGTTGACCATCATGAAACTTTGGCCGGCATACCAAAAGCCGCAATTATTGTTGATATGAAACAGCCCTCAGACGATTATCCATTTAAAGGATTGGCGAACGTTGGAGTAACATATAACTTGTGTTTGGAGTTGCTTGGTAAAGACATTTCTCATAGTTTAAAAAATAGCTTTTTAGAACTGGCCGCCTTGGGGACAATAGCCGATATGGTTCCGCAAGTAGAACAAAACCAAGAAATTATTGAACAAGGTTTGAGATCTCTTAAAAGTACTTTTCGCCCCGCACTAAGGGCGTTTTTAGATATTTTGGGAAACGGAAGCGTATTTGAAGGATCTTTGCCAAAAATAATTTCAGCTTTAAATGCAGCCGAATCAGTAAACTTTGAAAACGAGTCATACGCGCTTTTAACCTGTCACGACCTACAAAAATGCAAAGAAATTGCCGAAATGCTTTTAAATAAAAATTCTTATAAGCAATTGCAAATAAAAAATATAGTTGCCGAAGTAGAAAGAAGAATTTCTCAAAAACCAAATAGCCCAGTTATTTTTGAAGGGGATCCGGCTTGGAAGTTAACTTTAGCTGGATCAGTGGCCTCTATAATGTGTTCAAAATACGAGAAACCAGCTTTTATTTTTAAAAAAATGGATAAAGAATCTTGCGGTTCAGTAAGAAATCCAAAAGGCACAAATTCTGTTGATGCAATGAAAACTTGTGATAGTTTTTTGATGACTTATGGTGGTCACGCCTGCGCTTCGGGGTTTCGCGTAAAAAATGAAAATCTATCTAAATTTGAAGGTTGCCTGAACGATTTTTTTACCCCTCGGGGCACAAGCAAAAAATAAAACATGGATGGGAAAACTAGAGCAAATATAAAAATTGGAGGAGAGGTGGATATTGTTTTAAAAAAAGACCAGCCTACGGGAAAATTAACTCACGGAAAAGTGGCGCAAATTTTAACCGGTGATAGTTTTCATCCCCGCGGATGCAAAGTAAGGTTGGAAGATGGGCAAGTCGGTAGGGTACAAATAATCTACCCGAAATTTCCAACGATTAACGGCGTTGAATATCAAGAAGGATTAACATAATTTATAAAAAAATGCCGAGCTTTGGTGCTCGGTTTTTTGTTTGTGTTTTTGCTTAATTTATTGTAGTCTATAAAATGTGAAGGTTGAGTCGATACTTAACCAACGGTACCCTGACAATCAGTTGAAGGAATTTTTCGATGAGAGTTTTGATTGTAGACAGTGGCGGAAGAGGGCATGCACTGGCGTGGAAGGTTTCGCAATCTTCGCGCCTCAGCAAGCTATTCGTTGCCCCTGGTAACGGTGGTACGCAAGCGCTTGGAGAAAACGTCCCCATCAAGGTGACCGACATTCCCGAGCTTTTGAAGTTTGTTGAGGACAAGAAGATCGACTTTACCATCGCCAGCCAAGACGATTCGCTGGCGCTGGGCATCGTCGACGACTTTACGGCGCATGGGCACAAAATTTTTGGGCCCACAAAGTTCGCCGCCAGAATCGAGTCTTCAAAGTCCTTTGCCAAGCGGGCGATGAAAAGTGCTGGCGTGCCCACTGCTCCCTTCCGGATTTTCACCAGTTACGATGGCGCGCGCGATTATGTCCGCAAGCATGGCGTTCCAATCGTGTTGAAGGCAAGCGGTTTGGCACTCGGTAAGGGCGCATACGTCTGCAAAACCGTAGAGGCAGCGGAGGAAGCGCTTGCCGAGATCATGGTCAAGCGCATCCACGGCGATGCGGGCAACGTGGTTGTGATTGAAGATTTTCTGGAAGGACCGGAAGTTTCCATTCACGCGCTCTGCGATGGCAAGGACTACGTCATGTTTCCCTCGTCCCAAGATCACAAGCCGGCTTTTGACGCCGACCTTGGGCCAAATACCGGCGGTATGGGTACGATTTCCCCGTTGCCGTGGATTTTACCGGCCACAATGGAAGAAGTTGGCAACCGGGTTGTCAAACCAATTCTCAAGGAGCTTACCCATCTTGGAGTTTCGTTCACCGGGTGTCTTTACCCGGGCCTGAAGATGACTCCAAGTGGTATGGCAGTCTTGGAATTTAACGCGCGTCCGGGCGACCCAGAAATCCAGTCATATATGCGGCTTCTCGACGCCGACCTGCTCGAGGTTTTGGAAGCTTGTGCCGATGGCACGCTTTCTAAGGTCAAAGACAAGGTCAAATGGCGCCCAGGTTACGCCGCAACCATTGTGATGGCTTCGGGTGGATATCCGGGCAGTTACAAAAAGGGCCTAGCAATCTCGGGCATCGATGTGGCCGAGCGGATTCCCGGAGTTGTGGTTTTCCACGCCGGCACAAATGTGTCAGACAACGCGTTGCGGACCTCGGGCGGCCGAGTTCTTGATGTTACCGCTGTTGGTAACACTCTCAAGGATGCGCTCAATACTGCGTACAGCGCAGTCGCGTGCATCGACTTTGAGGGCAAGCAGTGGAGGACCGATATCGGTAACAAGTCTTTGGCAATGGCCAAGGCAATGGCTCATAGTTGAGCCGAATGGAGCATTTATGCTCCTTTTTTATTTACATAAACGCGATTGAAATGTTAAAATTGAATAATATTATGTCAAAGAAACAAAATCCGAGCATAAAAAAACTCTCATTTTTTTTATATTTAGTTGGCGGCATATTTATTGTTTGGCTGGCGCTAGGAGTTTTTTTATTTTACAAAAACATTAACTCCTCGCCTACAAATATTTATCTCTCTTCTGAAAATCCAAAACAAGGAGATACAATTTTTATAAAAGTCAAAACCCAAGCAAACGAAGTGGTTGGAAATTTTAACGGGAAAAAATTAATTTTTTATAAAAAACCAAATTTACAAGAATGGATTTCTTTTTTGGGGATTGATGCTGATCAAAATGCGGGAGATTATAAAATTTTTGTAGATACTTCAAACGCAGAGCATCTTGAAAAAAATATTAAAGTTGCCCTTGCCAGCTTTTCTTCTGATCCCACAATTCCAGCCCCAAGCGCAAAAAAGACGGGAATTAGTGAAACAAAGGCAGTCGATAATATAAGAAAAACCGACAATCCCGCGCTAAATAAAGTTATTAATAATTTTACTTCTCAGCCGTATTTTACTTCGCCATTTTCTTCCCCCTTAGAAAAAGCTACAAGAAGCGGTTTTTCTTTCGGACAATTTTTGGGCTTTGGAAAAAACAAAATTCAACACCTTGGAGTTGATTTAAGAGCTCCTGAAAAAACAGATATTTATGCAATAAATGACGGAAAGGTTGTTTTGACTGTTAATTTATCTAATTACGGTAAAACCGTTGTTATTGATCACGGCTTGGGTATTTTTTCTTTGTATCTTCATCTAGAAAAATTTAATGTTTCAAACGAAGAAATAGTAAAAAGAGGCCAACTTATAGGATTGTCAGGAGATACAGGCTATACCACGGCACCTCATTTACATTTTTCAATTAGGGTTGATGGAGCAAGGGTTGATCCGATTGATTTTATAAATACTACTCAAGAATTAAACAATGCTTCTTTTACTGCCAATATCACCAACGCAT